>Ga0169931_10004969_pt1 | contig 20480 bp, 17 predicted proteins | sample Kivu_15m_20L_FD_129675 | JGI IMG/M metagenome (GOLD analysis project Ga0169931, IMG submission 129675) | Freshwater microbial communities from Lake Kivu, Western Province, Rwanda to study Microbial Dark Matter (Phase II) - Kivu_15m_20L... | ecosystem: Environmental > Aquatic > Freshwater > Lake... | reverse complement strand
GGCGGCGACGTACTTCATGCCTTCCTGCACGATGGCCTGCGCCAGCACGGTGGCGGTGGTGGTGCCGTCACCGGCGACGTCGGAGGTCTTGGAGGCGACTTCCTTGACCATCTGCGCGCCCATGTTCTCGAACTTGTCCTTCAGCTCGATTTCCTTGGCGACGGAGACGCCGTCCTTGGTGATGGTCGGGGCGCCGAAGGAGCGCTCGAGCACCACGTTGCGGCCCTTCGGACCGAGGGTGACCTTGACCGCGTCGGCCAGGACGTTGACGCCGGCCACGATGCGGTGACGGGCGGAATCATGAAACTTGACTTCTTTGGCTGCCATGTCTGAATTCTCCTGAAACTGGGGTCTGGCTGAGGGGTGGGGCCGATCAGGCCTCGATCACGCCCATGATGTCTTCCTCGCGCATGACGAGGAGCTCTTCGCCTTCGACCTTGACGGTCTGGCCCGAGTACTTGCCAAACAGCACGCGGTCACCGGTCTTGACCTCGAGCGCGCGCACCTTGCCATCTTCCAGCACCTTGCCCGTGCCGACGGCGACGATCTCGCCCTGGTCCGGCTTCTCGGCGGCGGTGTCGGGGATGACGATGCCGGAAGCGGTCTTGCGCTCCTCTTCCAGGCGCTTGACGATCACGCGATCGTGCAGAGGACGAATCTTCATTGACTATCTCCTTGAAAGTACAACTGGTGTTCAGTTCGACACGAGGCTGCTAGCACTCACCTCATGAGGCTGCTAATTATGGCCCCTCCACCGCACCGCGGCAACCCCCGATTCGGGGTCGGACCAAGGTAACCCCATGATGCGAGGGGAAAAAGGCGTGAAAAACGGGGTGTTTTGAGGCTTAGACGGCCATTTTTGACCCCGAAAACGGAGCGCTAAGCGGTCCGCGCCGGGCCTCGAAAGGGATGAGCCGTCAGCCTGGGACCTTCGCGCCCTGGTCTCACCGGGAGGGCGGGACGCCTGGGGTACCGAGGACGAGGCGCCGGGGGCAGAGCTCGACGAAAACGACCCCGAAAACAGGCCGCTAAGCCCGAAAAATCAGGGTTTTTTGCTGAAAAATCCTTTTCGATCAACGGGTGTCCGAGGTCCGACCCCGATCTGGATATACTCGCAGGCTTCCATCCGACCTGGCGCCGCTGGCGGCGCACGAGGCACTCATGAAAGTCCATGAATACCAAGCGAAGGAAATACTGCGGTCGTTCGGTGTTGCGACGCCGCGCAGCATCCCGTGTTTTTCGGTCGACGAGGCGGTGAAGGCCGCCGAGACCCTGGGCGGTAGCGTCTGGGTGGTGAAGGCCCAGATCCACGCCGGCGGGCGGGGCAAGGGCGGGGGGGTGAAGGTGGCCCGTTCGCTGGACGAGGTGCGCGACTGGGCCTCGAAGATCCTGGGCATGCAGCTGGTGACGCACCAGACCGGGCCGGAGGGGCAGAAGGTCCGCCGGCTGCTCATCGAAGAGGGCGCCGATATCCGCAAGGAGTTGTACGTCGGTCTGGTGGTCGATCGGGGCACGCAGAAGGTGTGCGTGATGGCCTCGAGCGAGGGCGGGATGGACATCGAGGAGGTGGCGGAGCACACGCCGGAGAAGATCCACAAGGTGTACGTGGATCCGGCGGTCGGCCTGACCGACGCGGACGCGGACGACGTGGCGCGCAGGATCGGTATCCCCGAGGGGTCGGTGGCGCAGGCGCGCACCAACCTGCAGGCGCTGTACAAGGGGTTCTGGGAGACCGACGCCTCGCTGGCGGAGATCAACCCGCTGATCCTGACGGGCGACGGCAAGGTGGTGGCGCTGGATGCGAAGATGAACTTCGACTCCAACGCGCTGTTCCGTCACCCGGACATCGTGGCCATGCGCGACCTCGACGAGGAGGACCCCGCCGAGATCGAGGCCTCGCGTTTCGACCTGTCCTACATCTCGCTCGACGGCGACATCGGCTGCCTGGTGAACGGCGCCGGCCTCGCGATGGCCACGATGGACACCATCAAGCTCTACGGCGGCAGCCCGGCCAACTTCCTGGACGTGGGCGGCGGCGCGACGGCGGAGAAGGTGACCGAGGCCTTCAAGATCATGCTGCGCAACCCGAACCTGAAGGCGATCCTGGTGAACATCTTCGGCGGCATCATGAAGTGCGACACCATCGCCAACGGCGTGGTGACGGCCGCCCGCGAGGTGCAGCTCGCCGTGCCGCTGGTGGTGCGCATGAAGGGCACCAACGAGGATCTGGGCAAGGACATCCTGGCGAAGTCCGGCCTGCCCATCATCACCGCCGACAACATGGCGCAGGCCGCCGAGAAGGTGGTGGCCGCCGCCGGGGCCCACTGAGAGAACAGCGCATCATGTCCATCCTCATCGACAAGAACACGCGGGTCGTCACCCAGGGCATAACGGGCAAGACGGGCCAGTTTCACACGCGCATGTGCCGCGAGTACGCCAACGGCCGCGAATGCTTCGTGGCGGGCGTGCACCCGACCAAGGCGGGCACGGACTTCGAGGGCATCCCGATTTTCGCCTCGGTGGCCGACGCCAGGAAGCAGACCGGCGCCAACGCCTCGGTGATCTACGTGCCGCCGCCCGGAGCGGCTGCGGCGATCTGGGAGGCGGTGGAGGCCGACCTGGACCTGGTGATCTGCATCACCGAGGGCATCCCGGTGCGCGACATGATCGAGGTGCGCGACCGCATGCGCAAGGAAAACCGCCGCACCGTGCTGGTGGGGCCGAACTGCCCGGGCGTGATCACGCCCGAGGAGATCAAGATCGGCATCATGCCGGGCCACATCCACCGCAAGGGCCGCATCGGCGTGGTGTCGCGCTCCGGCACGCTGACCTACGAGGCCGTGGGCCAGTTGTCCGAGCTGGGTCTGGGCCAGTCCTCGGCGGTGGGCATCGGCGGTGACCCGGTGAACGGCCTCAAGCACATCGACGTGCTGCGCCTGTTCAACGAGGACCCCGACACCGACGCGGTGGTGATGATCGGCGAGATCGGCGGTTCCGACGAGGAGGCTGCGGCGCTGTGGGCCCGCGACAACATGAAGAAGCCGGTGGTGGGCTTCATCGCCGGGGTGACGGCGCCCCCCGGCAAGCGCATGGGGCACGCCGGCGCCATCATCTCGGGCGGCAAGGGCACGGCGAAGGAGAAGCTGGAGGTGATGGAGGCCTGCGGCATCAAGGTCACGCGTAACCCGGCGGAGATGGGCTCGCTGCTGAAGAGCGTGCTCTGAGCCTGGGGGCTGTTGCGCCATGCGCAAGATCCTCGTCCCCATCGACGGCTCCGAGAACGCGCTACGGGCGCTGCGGCACGTGATCGCCTCGCAGGGCGACTACCGCGAGCCCGCGTCGCTGGTGCTGGTGAACGTGCAGCAGCCCATCGTGTCCGGTGGCGTGCGCATGTTCGTCGACCGCCAGCAGTTGGACGAGCTCTACGCCGAGCAGGGGGAGGCGGCGCTGGCACCGGCCCGCGACATCGCCGCTGCGGCCGGCGTGGCGGTGGAACACCACACCATGGTGGGCGATGCCGCGGAATCCATCGTCAAGGTGGCCCGCGACACCGGTTGCGGCACGGTGGTGATGGGCACGCGCGGTCTGGGTGCGGTCACGGGGATGCTGCTGGGCTCGGTGGCCACCAAGGTGATCCACCTGTCCGACGTGCCGGTGCTGCTGGTGAAGTGACGCGGGCGGCGTCCTGCCGCCCCATCGGCACGCCGCGCTGCCTGCCACGATCCGCAGCGCGGCATTGCGGTCCTGCCCGAGGTGTGCGTGGGATCGGCCCGAATCTTCTGCGGCGCCTGGTTCAACCCCGCGTTCCTGCCCCTCGCTGCTCCCCGGCGACGCCCGTCTGTCGCGGACGCCCGCAGCCGCCCGCGGGCTGCATCTGCCTCAGGCCACCTGCGACAGATCGAGCGCCAGGCGCGACTCGCGGCGCTCGAGCCGGTCGATGAGGATGCGCATGAAGGTGCGGTTGAACTGCAACTGCAGGCTGGGCGAAGCGCGCTGCAGGTCCTTGGCGTCGAACTCCATGGCGATGCAGGTCTCGCGGGCGCGGACTGTGGTGGTGCGCCGCGAGGGCGCCGATTCGAAGTAGAGGATCTCGCCGAAGCAGTGGCCCGCGCCCAGGGTGTCCAGTGCGCGGCCGCCACGACTCACCTCGATGCGCCCGGTGGCCAGGACGTAGAAGCCCTCGGCCCAGTCCCCCTCGCGCAGAATGGTGGTGCCGGCTTCCAGCCGGTGCCAGCGCGCCATGCGCAAGGCCTCCCACACATCGACGTCGCGGAAATCGCGGAAGAAGGCGAGCCCGCGCACGAGGGTGAACTTCTCGGTGTCGGACACGGCCTCCTGGGGCAGGGTGAGCTCCTGGAACACCGTGGCCAGCGCCTGGGTGAAGGCCTTCCAGGTCTCGTAGCGGTCGGCGCGCGCCTTGGCCAGCGTGCGCATCACGATGGCGTCCAGCGCCTTGGGGATGCCCGGCCGCAGCGACGACGGCGGCCGCGGTTCGATGTTGACGACCTGGTAGAGCAGGCTCGCGCGGTTCGACCCCTGGAACGGCAGCTTGCCCGTGAGCAGCTGGTACATGACCACGCCGAGGGAGTAGATGTCGGTCTGGTGGGTGAGCTGCTTCTCCTGCACCTGCTCGGGCGACATGTAGGCCGGCGAGCCGATGCCGGTCAGGAAGGTGTGGGCCGCGTGTCCGAAGAACGAGGCGCCGAAGTCCGAGATGCGGATGTCGCTCTCGCTCTCCTTGCGGATGAGGATGTTGGCCGGCTTGATGTCGCAGTGGATCACGCCCTGACGGTAGGCGTACTCGAGGGCGACGCCGGCCTTGAAGACGATCTCGACCAGCCGGTCGAAGGGCAGGAGGGCATCGGGCGCGCAGAATTGTTCCAGGGTACCGCCGGCCACGTGCTCCATGACGACGTAGCTCATGTCGTCGTCGGTGGCGGCATCGTAGATGGAGACGATGTGCGGGTGGTTGAGCTTGCCCGCCAGCGCCGCCTCGTTCATGAACACGCGCTGGTAGCGGCGGTTCAGCTCGCTGTCGCCAGTGTCGGCGGTACGCACCACCTTGATGGCCACGAGGCGGTCGTGGAAGGCATCCTCGGCGAGGTAGACGCTGCTGGTCGCCCCCTGTCCGATCTCCCGGATGACGCGGTACTTGCCTATGGACTCGGGCAGATGGTCGGACATGCGGGCGGGTGGCGTGGGCCGGTCGGAAATGGTCGTACCGGAGCCTAACGGCGCCGGCCCGCACAACTTGAGCGTCCCCGCCACCCGCCGCCGGCGCGTCCGGTCGCCGACGGGCCGGGCACACCGGGGGCAGGGTGTCAGTTGAGGAACGGCACCTTCATGCCGGCCTGGACCGCGGGTCTCGCGCCGATGGCGTCGAACCAGCGCCTGACCTGGGGAAAATCCGCGAGCTCGACCTGATGCCAGCCGTGGCGTGCGACCCAGGGGTAGGTGGCGATGTCGGCGATGGAGTACTCGTCGGCGAGGTATTCGTGCGCGGCGAGGTGCTGGTCGAGCACGCCGTAGAGGCGCCGGGTCTCGGTCTTGTAGCGCTCGATGGCGTAGGGCACGGACTCTTTCGCGGCGCGGACGAAGTGGTGCACCTGGCCGAACATCGGCCCGACGCCGGCCATCTGGAACATGAGCCACTGCAACGCCTGCCAGCGGCGCTCGAGCCCCTCGGGCAGGAAGTGGCCGGTCTTGCCGGCGAGGTAGACCAGGATGGCGCCGGACTCGAACAGCGCGAAGGGCCGACCCTCCGGCCCCTCCTCGTCGACGATGGCGGGGATCTTGCCGTTGGGGCAGACGGCCTGGAAGGCCGGGGCGAATTGCTCGCCCTTGCCGATGTCGACGGCGTGCACGCGGTAGGGCAGGCCGCACTCCTCGAGCATGATGGAGACCTTGCGGCCGTTTGGGGTGCCCCAGGTGTAGAGATCGATCATCTTCTCCTCCGCTGCCGGCTGTGCCGGCGTTGTCGATGCCCCGGCACGCCGGGGTGGCGTCGGCGGACCGGCATTCCCCCAGCCCGTCCGAATGGATGCACTCACGGCTGCAGTGCGTCGCGCACGGCCGCAATGCGGGCGGCGCGGATGTGGTCGGCCACCGCGGGGCCCGCGTGCCGGCTGGCCACGGCCTGGGCGTCCACGGCCTGGGCGGCGCGCAATGCGCGCTCCAGCACCCGTCGCGGCGCGAAATGCGGCGGCGCGATGTCGTCCTCGAGGGCGGCGATCCACAGCATGTCGAAGAAGCGCCCGGGCCGGCGCAGCGCGTCGCCGCGCACCAGCAGGTCGACCAGTCCGGCGGCATCGAGCAGGGGGGCGGTGCGCACCGCCGTGATGTGGCGCGCGCACAGGGTGGCGAGCTCGAGGCAGTCGTTGGGACAGCGCACCCGGATGCCCAGTGCCGGCAGGGCGTCGCCGGCGCGGTGCGCGGCGAGGGCGAAGCGCACGGGCAGCGATGTCTCCAGGGCAGCCGCGCGGTCCAGCCATGCCAGGGTCTGGCGCCCGGGCTCGCGCTTCGGGTCCAGCAGATCCGCCCACTCGGGGGCGATGCGCGGCATGGCACCACACTCCCACAGCAGGGCGAACATGACCGAAGGCCGGGCTTCCATCAGGCCGCGGGCCAGTTCCTGCCAGACGCGCTCGGGCACGAGGTGGTCGGCCTCGCCGGTCTCGACCATGTGCCGCATCAGGGCCAGGGTGTCCTCGGCGACGGTGAAGTCCAGGCGGGCGGCAAACCGCGCCACGCGCAGGATGCGCACCGGGTCCTCGACGAAGGCCGGGCTGACGTGCCGCAGGCAGCGGCGCCCCAGATCGTCCAGGCCGCCGAAGGGGTCGATCAGGGTGCCCGACGCATCGCGCGCCATGGCGTTGATGGTGAGGTCGCGCCGGGCGAGGTCTTCCTCCAGGGTGACCTCGGGCGAGGTGTGCACGGTGAAGCCCTTGTAGCCGCGGCCGCTCTTGCGCTCGGTGCGGGCCAGGGCATGTTCCTCGCGCGTGGTGGGGTGCAGGAACACCGGGAAGTCCTTGCCCACGGGCTGGTAGCCCAGCGCGACCATCTGCTCGGGGGTGGCGCCCACCACCACGTAGTCGTGGTCCTGCACCGCCCGGCCGAGCAACTCGTCACGCACCGACCCGCCGACGCGGTAGATCTTCACGACCTCACCGGCCGGCGCGCTCGCGCAGGGTGTTGTAGCGGACGCGCTCGCCGCGTTGCCCGAGGTAGCCGGGTGCCACGGCCTCGAGCGGCGTGGGCGCGAACCCCAGCATCGCCGGGAAGGCGCAGCCGCAGACGTTGTCGACGCGCATGGAGGCCAGGTTGTCGCGCGACATGAGCCTGCCCGGCAGGTGTTCGAGCGCGAAGGCCTGCAGCCAGGCCAGCGGGCCGGGCAGGGACAGCACCCGGCGGCGTACGCCGGCAAGGGCCGCGGTGTACTCCACCAGCGCGCGCAGGGTGTAGACGCGCGGGCCGCACAGCTCGAGGCACTGGCCGTCCGCCGCCGGTTCATCCAGCAGCCGGGTGACGGCGCGGGCCAGGTCCTCCACGAACACCGGCTGGAAGCGCGCACCGGCACCGGCCAGAGGAATGACCGGGGCCGGAAGGGTGACCAGCCCGGCGAACAGGGTGAGGAAGCTGTCGCCGCGCCCGAACACCACCGAGGGGCGGAAGACGGTGGTGCGGATGCCGTGGGCCCGGGCCTTCAGGATCTCGGCCTCGCCGCGTGCCTTGGAGCGCAGGTACTCGCTCGGGCCGTCGGCGGAGGCGCCGAGGGCACTGATGTGCACCAGCCGGGATACGCCAGCCTCGCGGCAGGCGGCCACGATCTTCGCGGGGAGCGCCTCGTGGTTGCGGCGGAAGGCGCCACGCGGGTGATCGTGCAGGACACCGACGCAGTTGATCACTGCGTCGCAGCCGGCGATCACGCGCGACAGGGCCGAGGGGTCGTGGACGTCGGTCTGCACCACCTCGACGGTGGGCAGGAGAATGAGCGCCTCCTTGGCGCGTTCGCGGATGCGCGAGGGCACGCGCACGGCGATGCCCTGCGCGGAGAGCAGCTCGGCCACGTGCCGGCCGATGAAGCCGCTCCCGCCGATCAGGCAGACAGATCGTATCGTCATCTCAGGATGAAGGACGGGCGAGGCAGGCCTCCCGTCTCGGTGTTGCGGACGATGGAGTTTAGCCCGGAAATTTCACCAGGCCGGCCCCGAAAATGAGCGGCACACGGATGCCCATCGGGTTTGCACCAAATCGGCTGCGGGTACGAGTGTGTCTTCTGGCCTGCACGGGCGCTGGCGGGCGCCTTGCGGTCATGCCGCACCCGCGCTTCGCGCCAATAGGCCCGGCGAGCACACGGCGGTCCGGACCTTCGCGTCACCCGCCCGCCGGACCTCCGTCGCGACCGCGCACATCGGCCAGACCTTCCCTTTGGCTATTGGCTTGGCGCGCGATGCACGGCCTGCCTCGCAAAGCGCCTCGCCATCATCCCGTGACCTGATGAAATCTCCGGGCCCGGTCCAGGCCGCGAAATGAGGGGCGGCGGATCAGGAGCCGCCGCCGGTGCGCGCCGGCACGGTGCCGATGCGGCCGGTCAGGGTCTCGTCGAGACGGCCGAAGCGGCGGGCATACTGCAGGGTGTTGGCCATCACCTTGCGCACGTAGTCCCGCGTTTCCTGGAATGGGATGGTATCGATGTAGACCGCCCCTTCGAGCGGTACCGGGGCGCGCCAGCCCTGGGCGCGGCGCGGACCGGCGTTGTAGCCTGCCGAGGCGAGGACCGGACTGCCGTCGAGTTGCGTCAGGATGTGCTTGAGATAGAAGGTCCCGAAATTGACGTTCTCGTCCGGGGTATCGTCTGTCGCGGGCCGCCAGTCCTTCAGGCCGAGCTTGCGCGCCACCCAGCGCGCGGTGTCGGGCATGACCTGCATCAGGCCGGCGGCGCCGACGGGAGAGCGGGCCGTGGCGTTGAAGCGGCTTTCCTGGCGCACGAGACCGAACAGCCAGGCGTCGTCGACGTCGAATTCGCGGGCGCGCGCACGCAGAAGGTCCTGGTAGGGCGTGGGGTAGCGCAACTCCTGGTTGGTGAGCCGTTTCGTCCGGTCGGCGGTGGCGATGGCGCGCTCGTACCAGCCTTCGCGTCGCGCCAGTTCGGCTGCGCCCAGCAGCGTCACGTCGTCCAGGTCACGCACGGTCCAGATCCACTCGAGGTTGCCCTCGTAGCGCAGGCCGAGCCGGTACCACGCGAGCGCCCGCGACAGGCCTGGCAGGCGGGCCGCCGCCCGGACTTCCTCCTCCGATGGGCGGTATTCGACCGGGGCGGCGCCCACCGTGGGACCGAGTTCCTCCGCGGCCAGCTGGCCGTGGAAGTGATGCTCGCCCGCCAGGGCAACCAGCAGCGCGACGGCCTCCTTGCCGCGGCCGGTCTCGCGCAGGGCCCGGGCGCGCCAGTAGCGCCACACCGCGCGCTCGCGGTAGTCGGCTTCCATGGTGTCGAGGGTGCGCAGCACCTCCGGCCACTCGCGCACGCGCAAAGCCGCACGTGCGCGCCACTCGATCTGGTTGCCGTCGAGGCGGGTGTCGCCCCCCCGGCGGAACCAGTCGAGCGACTGGGGCGCATGTTTGCGGGCTCCGGCCACTGCGATGAGGCTCCAGCCGTACTCGCGGTCATCCCGGGGAAACCCGGCCGCCAGCTTTTCCCAGGTGGCGGCGGCGCCGTCGGGGGTTGCGGAGGCGACGCGGCCAAGGGCGAACAGGGCGATCTCGCGGTCAGCACGCGCGCGGGTCGACGACTTCCCCCGGTCGGCCAGGTAGCGCGACGGGTCGCGCAGCGCGGCGTCCAGTTTGCGGCTGTCCCCGGTGTTCCAGGCGCCTGCCTGCTGCAGCAGCGCGGTCGCGAGGCTGGTGTTGCCGCCCGCCAGGGCAAGCCGGATGCGGGCCCAGCGGTCGGTGTCCTTCAGGACGCCGCCGGCGAACATGGCGTCGAACAGACGGGAGCAGGCCTCGGGCAGGTCGCGCCCGACGAACCAGCGCTGGCGGTGGGCCTCGAGGGCGCGCCGATCCTTCTGCGCTGCGGACTGAGCCTGCAGGCATTGCAGTTCGGTGTCCGGGTCGAGCATGGCCGGCCAGTCCTGGTCGAAGCCGGTCCACTGTCCGGCACGTCCGAGGGTGCGCAGCCACTCGCCGCGCAGGCGGTTGCCGACCAGTTGCCCGGCTTCCCGGTCGAGGTAGCGGCGCACGTCCTCCCCAGGCAGGGTCGCGAGGCGCGACTGGAGCAGCCACAGCTCGACATAAGCATGCAGAGGGTGGCCCCGCAGCCCGTCGGCCAGTTCGGCGACGCGCCCGAACTGGCCGCGCTGGGCGGCCTCACGGGCCGCCAGGAATTCACTGTCCCCGGGTGCGGCCTGGCACAGCAGAGGCAGGGCGAGCAGCCAGAGCCAGGGTGATCTCATCGGCCAGCCCCACGAGGCCACCGGGCACGCCCAGACGCCGGGGCTGCGGCCCGGCATTCGCCGTGGCAGGGGTGGCGCCGGCGCGCAGCCGGCGTCCGGACGCTGGAAAAGCGGTTCATTGCGGAGGCCTCGGGTGGCCTGACGGCGGGAGTGCCCGTCCATCGGCCCTTGTCGGTCGAGGGTATCAGCGCCGCGCCATGGCGCAAAGGTCCGGCAGTGCGGGCCATGGCCGCGTTGAGTGCGGTTGTGGTTGGGGCTATCCTCGGAACCTTGGGGTCAGGCATGTCGCTCGCTTTCTCACTTCATCCATGGATCAGGACGCACTGAAGAAATCCGTTGCCCGGGCAGCCATCGGCCATGTGCCGGAGGGCTGCATCGTGGGCGTCGGTACCGGCTCGACGGCGAATCATTTCATCGACGCCCTCGGGGCCATGAAGGATCGACTGCGCGGAGCGGTGGCGAGTTCCGAGGCCTCGGCGGCGCGGCTGGTTGCCGTTGGCATCCGCGTGCTGGATCTCAATGAGGTCGACGAACTTCCGATATACGTCGACGGCGCCGACGAGATCGACGCCGGCTTCGCGATGATCAAGGGCGGCGGTGGCGCCCTGACGCGCGAGAAGATCGTGGCTGCAGTGGCCCGGACCTTCGTCTGCATCGCCGACCAGTCGAAACTTGTCGACGTGCTGGGTCGGTTTCCGCTGCCGCTGGAGGTCATCCCCATGGCTCGCGGCCACGTGTCGCGGGCTATGGCAGAGCTGGGCGGCGCCGCCGTGCCAAGGGAGGGGTTCCGTACCGACAATGGCAACATCATCCTGGACGTGCGCGGCCTGCGGATCACCGACCCGGTGGCCATGGAGAGCGAGATCAACCAGATTCCCGGCGTGGTCACGGTCGGCCTGTTCGCGCGGCGGCCGGCCGACGTGCTGCTGCTGGGCACCCCCGAGGGCGTCGTCAGCCGCACACGCCGATGAGCGCTGAGCCCATGTTTTCGAGCGACACGGCCATGAAATTGTCATCCCGCAGCGTTACCGTCCCGCGATTGACGCATGGCGGTGCGATGTCCACTGCCCAGGCATCCCTCCCATGACAACGAGCGAACATACCTCCAAGCAATTCGACGCCGAACTTGAGGCCCTGCGTGCCCGGGTGCTGCAGATGGGCGGCCTGGTCGAGGACCAGATCCGGCAGGCTCTGGAGGCGCTGGTCAACGGCGACCTCGACCTTTGCTCGCGCGTCGAAGCCGACGACCATCGCGTCAACGCCATGGAGGTCGCGCTCGACGAGGACTGCAGCACCATCATCGCCCGGCGCCAGCCGGCGGCAAGCGATCTGCGCATGATCATGACGGTGGTGAAGACCATCACCGACCTGGAGCGCATCGGTGACGAGGCGGCCAAGATTGCGCGCATGGCGAAGCTGATCCACACCTCCGGCCGCCTGCTGCACCCGAAATTCAGCGAGGTGCGGCGCATGGGGGTTCTGGCGACCGAGATGCTGCGCAAGTCGCTGGATTCCTTCGCCCGCCTCGACCTGACCGCCGCCGGCGAGGTGGTGCGCCAGGACCAGCTGGTGGACGAGGAATTCCGCTCCATGATCCGCCAGCTCATCACCTTCATGATGGAGGATCCGCGCACCATCTCGGCCTCCATCGAGATCCTGTTCATCTCCAAGGCCATCGAACGCATCGGCGATCACTCGAAGAACATCTCCGAGTACGTCGTCTACATGGTCAAGGGCAAGGACGTGCGCCACGTCAGCGTCGAGGAGATCGAACGCGAGATCATGACCTGACGGCCTCGGACGAAGCGCGGATGTCGATGACACAGAGCGCGGCGGCGTTGCGCACGCCGGCGGCGCCCGCAGCCAGGGATCACGAGGTTCTCGCGGCGGTCGATCTCGGCTCCAACAGTTTCCGCCTGCAGGTGGGGCGCGTGGTCGAGGACCAGATCTACCCGCTGGATTCCCTGCGCGAGGCGGTCCGCCTGGCGGCCGGGCTGGGGGCGGAGAAGCGCCTCGACGAGGCCTCGCAACAGCGGGCGCTGGCGGCGCTGAAGCGGTTCGGCGAACGACTGCGCGGTTTCCCGCCGGATGCCGTGCGCGCGGTGGGCACCAACACCCTGAGGGTGGCCAAGAATGCCCGCGACTTCCTGGCGCGCGCCGAGGATGCGCTGGGCTTTCCCATCGAGGTGGTGGCCGGCAAGGAGGAGGCTCGGCTCATCTACCTGGGCGTGTCCCACAGCCTGCCGCCCACGGCCGAGAAACGGCTGGTGGTGGACATCGGCGGCGGCTCGACCGAGTTCATCATCGGCTCCGGCTACCGGCCGCACCGTCTCGAAAGCCTGTACATGGGCTGCGTCAGCTACACCCTGCGCTTCTTCGGCGACGGCCGCATCACCAAGGCGGCGCTGCGCGAGGCCGAGCTGGCGGCGCGGGTCGAGGTGCAGACCATCGAGAACGAGTTCTCCTTCGGGCACTGGCAGCAGGCGGTTGGCTCGTCCGGCACGGCACGCGCGATCGCCGATCTTCTGGTGCTGCATGGCTGGAGCGAGGGCCAGATCACCGAAGAGGGCATGGAGCGGCTGCGGGCGCTGCTGCTCAAGACCGGCGACCTCGACCGGCTGGGTACGCTCGGGCTGAAGGCCGACCGCGCCCAGGTGCTGCCCGGGGGCTTTGCCATCATGGCCGGGATCTTCGCCGAGCTGGGCATCCCGCGCATGACGCTGGCCAATGGCGCCATGCGCCAGGGCATCCTGTACGACATGCTCGGGCGCTTCCACCACCGCGACATGCGCGACACCACGGTGCGCCAGTTCGCCAAGCGCTACCACGTCGATACCGCGCAGGCGCGCCGGGTGGAGGCACTGGCCCAGGAGCTGATGGACGCGCTGGACGGCGAGTTCGCCGCCGAGGAGGCGGTGCGCCACCGCCTCTCGTGGGCCGCGCAGTTGCACGAGATCGGTCTGACGGTGGCTCACAGCAGCTACCACAAGCACTCGGCCTACATCCTGGGCAACGCCGACATGCCGGGGTTCTCGCGCATGGAGCAGGGGCAGCTGTCGCTGCTGGTGCTGGCGCATCGTGGTGCCCTGGAAAAGGTGAAGACCCTGGTCGGCCAGAGCGGCAGCTGGTCTGCCATCCTGGCCCTGCGTCTGGCCTGCCTGTTCCACCGCAACCGTGCGCCTCTGGAGGTGCCGGTGCAGGACGCCAGCCAGCGGGAACGGCGGTTCGAGATCCGCCTGCCGGCCGCCTGGCTCAAGCGCTATCCGCTGACCGCAGCAGCGCTGAGGAGCGAGATCCGCGAGTGGCGCAGCGTCGGCTTCGAGCTGCGCGTTCCCGCCCTGGACGGGCTGGACCTGGACGAGGATCCGGCGGTCGACTGACCATGCGAGGCCGCGTGGCTGACCTCGCGGCCCGCCTCCGGTCTGCCAGAGCCGGCCGCCCCAGGCGGGGCGGCCGGGTGGGCCCTCCCCATCACAGGACGATGGGCAGCGAGCGGATGCGCCTGCCTGTGGCGGCGTGGATGGCGTTGCACACTGCCGGCGCCACCGGCGGTGTGCCGGGTTCGCCGACACCACCCAGGTGCTCGATGCCGGATTCCAGGATGTGGATCTCGATCTCCGGGGTGTCCGCGAGCCGCAGCAGCGGGTAGTCGCCGAAGTTGCCCTGCTCCACCTGGCCGTCCCTGAGCGTGATGGCGCCCCCGAGTGCCGCCGTCAGGCCGAACACGATGCCGCCCTCCATCTGCGCGGCCACGGCGTCCGGGTTGACGGCGAATCCGCAGTCCACGACACAGACGATGCGCCGCACCGCCAGCTGACCCTCCCGCACCTCCACCTCGGCGACCTGGGCGACGATTGAATGGAAGCTCTCGGCCAGGGCGATGCCGCGGCCACGACCTTCGGGCAGAACGCCGCCCCAGCCAGCCCGGGCGGCAGCCGCCTCCAGCACGGCCTGGTGACGCGGGGCGTGGGACAGCAGGGCGCGCCGGAACTCGAAGGGGTCGCGTCCGGCGGCCTGGGCGCATTCGTCCATGAAGCATTCGGCAAAGAAGGCGTTGTGGCTGTGGCCCACGCTGCGCCAGAAACCGACCGGCACAGGCTCGCGCATGAGCACGTGCTCACTTTTGCGATCCGGCAGCGCATACGGAAGGTCGAACAGGCCTTCCAGGGTGGTCTTGTCCTTCATGACGGTGGATGCCGCCGAGGGCAGGAGCCGGCTGGTGAAGCTGAAGGTGCAGGACTGGCTCGCCACCCGGGCCGACCAGGCAGTGATGCGACCGCCGGCATCCAGGGCGGCCCGCATGCGCGCCGAGGCCATCGGGCGGTAGACGTCGTGGCGCATGTCCTCCTCCCGGGTCCAGAGCAGTTGCACCGGGCGCCCCGGCACCTGCCGGGCGATGGCGACCGTCTGCATCACCACGTCCATCTCGGCGCGCCGGCCGAAGCCACCGCCCAGGTAGGGGGTGCGCACCCGCACCCGCTCGCTGTCGATGCCGGCGGCCTTGGCCGCGTACCACTTCACCAGGGTGGGGGACTGGCTGCCGACCCAGACCTCGCAGCCGCCGTCGGCATCGATGCGGGCGGTGCAGGCCATGGGCTCCATGGCAGCATGTGCCAGATAGGGGACATGGTAGGAGAGGTCGAGGAAGCGGGCGGGTGCCGCCAGGCCGTGCTCGACTTCGCCGGCCTCGTCGTAGACCCGGGCCTCGGCACCGGCGAGCGCCGCCTGCTGTCTCGCACGCTCCGCCTCGCTGGCATAGGCGGCGGCAGGGCCGGGCTCCCAGGTGATGTCGAGCAGGTCGGCCGCAGTCTTCGCCTGCCAGAAGCGCTCTGCCACCACGGCGACGGCGGCGGCCGAGGTGCTGGTGGCCGGCAGTTCCACCACCGCCTTCACGCCCGGCCGGGCGCGGGCCGGGCCCGCCTCGACCGAGCGCAGCGTGCCGCCCAGCACCGGGCACTGAACGATGGCGGCGTAGAGTTGGCCGGGCAGGCGGACGTCGGAACTGAACACGGCGCTGCCGTCGACCTTGGCGGGGATGTCCAGGCGCGGCCGGGGTTTGCCGAGCAGGCGGAAGTCGGCGCGGGCCCGGAGCGTGACATCGCGCGGAATCGGCAGCGCCGAGGCGATGGCTGCCAGTTCGCCGTAGCCGGCGCGACGCCCCGTCGGGCGGTGATGCACAGCATTTTCGCCGGTGGTGCACTCCTTCGCGGGTACGCCGAAGCGGGCGGCGGCGGCATGGATCAGCATGGTGCGGGCGGTGGCGCCAGCCAGGCGTACCGGCTCCCAGGCGTCGCGCAGACCGGTGGAACCGCCGGTCGCCTGCACACCGAGCAACTGGCCGAACCGCCATTGTCCGTGGCGCATGAGGCGGGCCGGCCAGCCGTGGTCGTCCGGCCGCAGCGGCACACCGTCGCCCACCACCGTGGCGTTGGCGTAGACCGGGTCGATGGGAGCGCTCTCGAAGCGGACCGAGTCCCAGTCGGCGTCCATCTCCTCGGCCACCAGCATGGGCAGGGCCGTGGTGATGCCCTGTCCCATCTCCTGGTAGGGCACCTGAACGGTGATGGTGCCGTCGGCGTCGATGCGCAGCCAGGCGGTCAGCCGGTGCGACCCGTCTGGTGGCTGGAAGGCATCGGGGGGCGAAAGGGCATCGCGCGGGCGGACCAGCCCCCACACACCGAGGGCGAAGGCCCCGCCCACCAGACCCGCCCCGACCAGGAGGCGGCGCCGGCGCCGGTTCGGGGAACTGCCGGACGCGGCGCTCATGCCGCCTTCCCGTCGTTGGCGCTCGCCAGCGCGCGGATGGCGCGTCGCACCCGCGGGTAGGTACCGCAGCGGCACAGGTTGTTCACGGTGGTGGCCACCTGCTCGTCGGACGGGGCGCGGTTGGTCGCGAGCAGCGCCACGGTGGCCAGGATCATTCCCGACTGACAGTAACCGCATTGCGGCACCTGATGATCGATCCAGGCCTGCTGTACCGGGTGGCGCGGACCATCCCGGGGAGACAGACCCTCGATGGTGGTGACGCTGCGCCCGGCGCAGGCCGACACCGGCAGGACACAGGCGCGAACGGCGTTGCCGTCGACCAGCACGGTGCAGGCGCCGCACAGGCCGATGCCGCAGGCGTATTTGGCGCCGGTGAGGCCGAGTTGATCGCGCAGCACCCACAGCAAGGGGGTGTCGGGCACGTCCTCGGCCACGACCGGCGTGGCGTTGACGACGAAGGCTGTCATGGTTCGACTCCTGAATACGGTCCAGTGTCCGCGGGTGCGACGTCGGCCCGGAACACGCGATTTTGGACTGACCCAGGGATGCCGGGTTCATGTTCTCGCGGCGGGTGCGAGACCATGTCAGTCTTCGCGAGCGGACGGACGCCCGAAGCGCGCCCGCGCCGCGCGGGATTCCGCGGTCTCGCCGGCGAGCGTGAACTGGTCGGCGCCGGCGTGCGACCCGAGGTGGGCGAGGGCGTAGGCCGAGGCGTTGATGCTCTCCTTGCTCATGCGTACGGCACCCTGGGGCATGGCCAGCACGCGCGCGGCGATCTCGCGGGCCCTGGCCTCGGTCGCGCCGGTTTCGGACAGATGGTCCACCAGCCCCAGCGCCAGCGCGTCCTCTGCAGGCACACGCTCGCACAGGATGGTGAGCCGCTTGGTGGTGGCCGGTCCGGTGAGCGCGATGAGCCGTGGTACCGTACCCCAGGTGAGCGGCAGGCCGAGGGAGATCTCGGGCAGGCTGACGAAAGCGTCCCGGGCCAGCACGCGCCAGTCGCAGGCCAGCGCCAGCGCCAGTCCGCCACCGATGGCGTAGCCCTCGATGGCGGCGATGGTGATCTGTGGCAATTGCTCCCAGGCGCCGGCCATGCGGAAGCCGGCACGACCCATCTCGCGCTGTTCGACGAAGGACGCCTCGGATGGGCCCCAGCGCTCTTCGTCCTTCAGATCGGCGCCGGCCGAGAACCAGCCCGGCGCACCGGTCAGGATGATCGCGTCGATGCCGGCGTCGTCGCGCAGTTCACCCGCCAGCGCCGTGATCTCGCGCATGAAAGCCACGGACAGCGCGTTGCGGCGCTCCGGCCTGTTGAGGCGCACGACGGCGAGGCGGCCTTCTCGCTGGACGATGAGGGATGGGGACATGGCGCGGTTTCTCCGATGAGACGACTCCGTCTCCGGCAAATCTACAGCAGGTCGGGATTCATCACCGCCCTGAGCACCACTTCGGCGGTTTCGTCGCGGACGCGGTGGCTGAGCCACCACAGGCCGCCCTTGCGCACCGACCAGGACAGCGGGGCACCTGCGAGCAGCAGCCCGGCGACCTCGCCCAGGGTCGGCTGGTGGCCGACCACGAGGACAGCGCCCGGGCTCTCGGGCCAGTCGGCAGTGGCGAGCACGGCCTCGGGGGAGGCGTCGGGCGCGAGGTCCGGAACGGTCTCGAAGTGGCGGCTCAGGTACTGCGCGGTCTCGCGGGTCCGCAGGGCGGGGCTGACCAGGATGCGGGTGTTGCGCGGCAGGCGCGGCTTGAGCCAGCGCGCCATGTCCTCGGCCTGCTTGTGGCCCTTGGCGGTGAGGGGCCGGGTGAGGTCCGGGCTGCCGTCGGCGGCCTCGGCGTGGCGCCACAGGATCAGGTGCATCGGCTACCAGAACGGGTCTGTCTTGGAGAAGCGCCGCCAGGCGGTCTCGAAGCGGTCGAGGGAGGCCTGGGCGCGCGCATGCAGAAAGCCGCGGATGATGCCGGTGCCGTGCGACAACTGCGTGTCGGCGACGTCGATCGAGGCGAGGAGACGCAGGGTAACCGCCTCGTCGTTGAGCGAGCCCAGGATGTCCTGCAGCTCGGCGGCGGCATTGGCGAAACCGCGCACTGCCTTTCGCGGGTACAGGCTGGAGAGGAATTCCAGGGCGTAGCGCAGCTTCTTGATCTCGATGCGCAGCGCGTGCAGGGACGCGTCGTTGCTGCGGTCGGCGGTACGACCCGCCTTGCGGACGCGGCGGTACTGGCGCTGCAGCAGGCGGCCGGCCAGCGCCGTGCCGCCCGCTTCGTCGGCGCCGCGCCAGGGGGTGGCTTCCATGAGCATGGCGAGGTCCAGCATCAGGGCAGTCTGCACGGCCGGCGCCAGGGCGGCGCGCGCCAGAGTCCGCGCACGGTCGCGCTCGGGCGACGTGACCTCGGCCACCCGGGCGAGGGCCGCTTCGCCAGGAAAGGCGGTCCAGATGGCCGGCAGGGTCTCGCCGTGGAACACATCCCAGTCGCGCGCGCTGCCAAGCGCCGCGGCGAGGTCGCGGAAGCGCACGGCGATCTCGCCGAGCGACTCGCGCGGCACCACCGGGCGGAACACCGAAAAGGCGGAGCGCAGCCGGCGCATGGCGACGCGGGCCTGATGGATGTATTCCGGGTCCTCGGCCGCGAGTACGCCGGTGACGTTGGCCTGCAGGTGGGCGGTGCAGCTGTTGACGATGGCGCGCAGCATGGCGGTGGCACCCATGCCGGGGTCGAGCACCGGCGCGCGGCCGCGTCCGGGTGCCGGCGCGGTACCGGCGAGCAGCGCGAACCCGCGCTCGGCCTTGCTGACATCGCCGATGCGGAAGTCGATGTCGGCGAGCAGCCGACGCGCGAAGGCGTAGAGGTGACGCGGGTCGCCGTCGACCAGCTCGATCTCCAGTTCGTGGATCGGTTCGGTCCGTCCATTCGCCTCGATGGTCCCGGTGTCCACAGCGAACTCCGCAAAGCTGCCGGGATGGATCTCCACGGTGCGCGCGTTGCGACGGAACCGCGTTTCGAAGGCCGGAGCGAGTGCCGCACGGGTGGCCGGGTCCTTCAGCCAGGCCGCGGCAGGGGTGTCGGGCAGGGCGTCGAGTTCGGGCACCGGCGCGCGGACCGGAACCTCATGCTCCTCGCGCTGGTGCAGCCCCGTGTCCACGCCGCCGCCGGACTTGAGCGTCTGGATCCAGCGACGCCCGACGCGCCGCACGCGCAGGGCGATGCCAGCCCGGGCGAGGGCGAGCTCGGGGGTGTCGAAATAGATGCTGCGCAGGGTCCTGACCATCGGGGCCGAGCGCTGCGCCTCGCGCAACACCGCGCTGCCAGCGATGCGCCGCAGGGCGGCGGGTTCGCACAGCAGCTTGAGTTCGATCTCCACGCTGCTGACTGCCGTATCAGCCGCCGCTGGCGGAACGGGTCGCCAGCTTGGCGAGGAGCTCGCGCTGGGCGCAGCGTCCGGTGTCGCCAGCCGGATCGCAGAGCTGGTAGTGACCGTCGGTGTCCATGGTCCAGGACTGGGTGTTGTCCTCGAGGTAGACCTGCAGTCCCTCGGTGATGACGCGACGCTTGAGCTTGCCATCCAGCACCGGGAAGCAGACCTCGATGCGACGGAAGAAATTGCGGTCCATCCAGTCGGCACTGGACAGGTACACCCGGTCGGTGGCGTGGAAGTGAAAGATGCGGGCGTGCTCGAGGAAGCGGCCGATGACCGAGCGCACGCGGATGTTTTCCGACAAGCCGGGAATGCCGGGCCGCAGCGCGCACACGCCGCGCACGATAAGGTCGATCTTCACGCCGGCACGGGAGGCCTCGTAGAGCTCGTAGATGATCTCGGGTTCGAGCAGCGCGTTCATCTTGGCGGTGATGCCGGCCGGCTTGCCCGCCCGCGCCTGCGCAGCCTCGTGGGCAATGGCTTCGAGGAGGCGGGGATGCAGCGTGAAGGGCGACTGCCAGACGTGGGTGTGGTGTCCGGCCCTGCCCAGGCCGGTGAGCTGCATGAACACGTCGTTGACGTCGGCGGTGATCTCCGGGTTGCAGGTGAACAGGCCGAAGTCGGTGTAGATCTTGGCCGTCTCCGGGTTGTAGTTGCCCGTGCCGACGTGGAGATAGGTCTGGATGCCGTGCTGTTCCTGGCGCACCACCAGGCAGAGTTTCGCGTGCGTCTTGATGTCGGCGAACCCGTACACGACGTGAATCCCGTGTGATTCGAGGCGCCGGGCCCAGAGGATGTTGTTGCGTTCGTCGAAGCGCGCCTTGAGCTCCACGAGCACCGCCACCTGC
>Ga0169931_10004968_pt1 | contig 20481 bp, 23 predicted proteins | sample Kivu_15m_20L_FD_129675 | JGI IMG/M metagenome (GOLD analysis project Ga0169931, IMG submission 129675) | Freshwater microbial communities from Lake Kivu, Western Province, Rwanda to study Microbial Dark Matter (Phase II) - Kivu_15m_20L... | ecosystem: Environmental > Aquatic > Freshwater > Lake... | reverse complement strand
GGTGACACCCTCGCAAAAATCTCCCAGCGATACGGCCTTACCCTGCAGGAATTGCTTCGTTTGAATCCGGGCCTTGAGACGGCGAGGCTCGTGGTCGGCAGTCAGGTCCGCCTGGCCCAATCCGCCCCAGGTCGTACAAGATTGCTGCTGGGCCTGAAGCCCACTGCCAGTGGCGGGATCAGCTGGCCGGAGTTGCCCGGCTTCGAAGGTCCTGCCAATCCATTCGAGGGGCCAGCCTCCCCCCATGGTTGGATATGGCCTACCAAGGGAGTGTTCAGCTCGGGCTTCGGCTGGCGCTGGGGCAGGATGCACAAGGGCATCGATGTGGCTAACAACGTTGGCACCCCGATCGTGGCAGCCAAAGCCGGCAGGGTTGCATTTGCGGGCTGGCACGATGGGGGGTATGGCTATCTGGTCACCCTGGCCCATGCCGATGGCAGCCGCTCTCTCTATGCCCACAACAGTCGTCTGATGGTTCAGGAAGGCCAGGATGTGGAGCAGGGAGCTGTCATCTCCCAGATGGGCAGTACCGGTCGCAGCACCGGCCCCCACCTCCACTTCGAAATTCATCCGGCCGGTGCCGGAGCAGTGAACCCCCTGCAGTTGCTGCCCCCGCGGGCCTGATCCAGCCAGGCTTGAGTGCCTGATAAAATCTCAGGAGCTGGCTCGGTAGCTCAGCTGGTTAGAGCGTGGGATTCATAACCCCAAGGTCGGGAGTTCAAGTCTCCCCCGAGCCATTCTTCTGTGCCCTTGCGGGTTCTGTTCATGTAACCGACCTGCAGCCGGTCTCAGCGGAGCTCAACTCCATTGAGTCGTTCGCGGAAAGAAGCCGAATCCGCACTCTCCTGCTGCGGGATATCGGTGGCAGCCCGTGCGGTGGCGAGCCCCTGGCCAGATGCACTGCGGCGGGACCTTGCATAGGCCTGGGAGCGCCCCTCGATGGCCCGGATCAATGACTTGCTGCGGTTTACTTCACCGATACTCTGGCCTTCCTTGGGCCGCACCAAGGGGTTCGCTTTCAGCTCCGAGACAAGCTGGCTGAGCAGGCGGAAGTGCCCTGTGGTGTTGTACTTGCGCAGTACTGCCGGGTCCCAGCCCATGTCGCCATACTCCAATAATAATAAGTTAAGCCTATGGCCAGGAGGGAAGGGGAGCTGTGTTAAAATTTATGAGTCTTAACTGGAAGTCGGTCCGACTTTACCTTCTGGCCCCTCGCGCAACGGCCTCTGTTTATCCGGTGTTCAGTCCGGTTTACCCTCCTCTGCCATCCAATCAGCATGTCCAGGCTCGTAGGCCTTCAGGCTCCCGAATTCAGCGCCACCGCCGTGGTGGATCAAGAGTTCAAGGAGATCACCCTTTCCCAGTATCGCGGCAAGTACGTGGTGCTGTTTTTCTACCCGCTTGATTTCACGTTTGTCTGCCCTACCGAAATCACAGCCTTCTCAGATCGCTACAGCGATTTCTCAAGCCGTAACTGTGAAATTCTTGGCGTGTCAGTTGACAGCCAGTTCAGCCACCTTGCCTGGGTTCAGACAGATCGCAAAAATGGAGGTATCGGCGACATCGCCTATCCGCTCCTGGCCGATCTCAAGAAGGATATATCCCGTTCCTACGAGGTGCTTGACGAAGACGCCGGCGTGGCACTTCGCGGACTATTTATCATAGATCCTGATGGTGTGATCATGCAGAGCACAATCAATAACTTACCCGTGGGCCGCAGTGTCGATGAAACTTTGCGCCTCCTGCAGGCCTTTCAGCACATTCGTTCAAACCCGGATGAAGTCTGCCCTGCCAACTGGACTCCAGGTGAAAAGACCATGAACCCTGATCCGATCAAGAGCAAGGAATTTTTTGCCGCTGTCAACTGATCCAGTCCTTCAGACTGGACAAGAGGCGCTGGCCATCCACGCCACCGGTGCTGGGATCTGATGCCCTTTCAGGATGGGGCATCAATCCCAGCACGTTCCCCATCCCATTCGAAATTCCAGCCACATTGGCCACTGACCCATTGGGATTTTTTGAGTAGCGCAACACCACCTGACCATTTGCCTCGAGCTCTGCCAGTTGGCTTGGATCACACTGGTAGCACCCTTCCCCATGGGCTATGGGCAAAACTATCTCCTCTCCAACTCCATAGTGCTTGAGCCAGCCGCAATTGCCTGGATTAACAACCAATTGAGTGGGTTCGCATAGGAAGTGCAAATGGGCATTACGAGTGAGTGCTCCAGGCAACATGCCCATTTCCGTCAACACCTGAAACCCATTGCAGATGCCGAGCACGGGCCCTCCTGCCGCAGCAAATTCGCGCACTGCTGACAACAGGGGAGAAAAGCGGGCGATTGCCCCGCATCGCAGGTAGTCGCCATAGCTGAAACCACCGGGGATAACTACGGCATCAACACCGGCCAGCTCAGCCTCTCCATGCCAAAGGAACTCGGTTGGCAGGCCCAGGCAACCCTCCAGGGCCCAGCGCACATCCCGATCACAGTTTGATCCGGGAAAGACAACGACACCTATCCTCATGCGAGCTTCTCCTCACTGATCTCCAGCAGTTCTAGGGACCAGTTCTCAATCACGGGGTTGGCAAGCAGTCGATCACTGAGCAATTCCAGTTGGCTCTTGGCTGCAGCTTGGTCGCCAGCCTCAATTTCAAGGTCAATGGCCTTGCCGATTCGCAGCTTGCGCAGCCCAGCGATCCCAAGGCGAGCTGCAGCAGCCCTGGTGGCTTCACCGGCTGGATCAAGCACCGATGCTCTGAGGCAAACCTGTACACGTGCGTGGAAAAGGGGCACCAGGGGAACTGGAGGTTTGTTAAATCTTGCCAGCTCGATGGTCCGCTTGCCCCTGGCCTAGCCAACTTGGAGGTAGCCCCCTTCCCTACGGGCAGTGCAACAGCGGTTAACTCTCAGTGGAATGAAGGCAAGCGAAGGCCTCTGGTGCATTGGCCTGCTCGCTCATGCAGCTGTCGGCGTTGGTGTGGTTCTTGGTTTGCCGCAGGTGCCTGCTGGCCAGGCCGCAGATCCCGTGCCCCTCCGCTGTCGGCTGGGCAATGGACCATGGCAGAGCTGCACCATGATCGTGGAGCGACCGGGTGAGCGCTGGGAAATCCTTGTGGCAGGAAGTCGTATCGGCTTTCGGCACGACGGCAGCGGCACCGTCTCAATGAACAATCCCTCCAATAGCCCACTGCGCAACCAGCCCAGGGGCAGGGGGTGGATACCAGTGGAAACAAACTGGATTTCCGGCCCAGCCCTTTGCTGGGACGGGGTCTGCGCCCAAGGCGACATTCCCCTTGATTGAGCAGGCCTATCTGTTCAGAGCGTTGTAGCCGCTTCACGCAGGAAAGCCTCGATGCTGGCGCTTTGGAGCTCGAAGCCAAGCAGCACCAACTCCAGCCCTGGCTTGCGGCCCGCCAAATCGGGCTGGAGGCAGGGGCCAGCAGATTCGTACCAGCACTCCAGGCGCGGCCCCACGGCCTGGATCTGCAGGGGGCGGGTCTTGCCAGGACTCCACAGGTGTCCTTTGACTCTGAGCAGTCCTGGGCCTTTGAGCAGAAGTTGCTGCAACTTCTGCTCAAAGGCCTTGGGCTCGAATGATCCCTCCAGGTGAAGGGCCATCGATTCGATCGCCACGTGGCCGTGGTCATGGAGGTGATCGCCCTGGTCGTTAAACCCACCCTGCCCGTTTCCAGCTACTGAGGAGTAATTCCTTGTCATGCCAAGCACAAGCTCCGGGGGAACCTCACCCCGGCCCATCGGAACCACTGCCACGGCAGACCGCACACGGGGGGCCAGGCGGTGCCGAACGTCCTCGAGTCCTTCTCTGGAGAGGCGGTCAGCTCTGCTGATAAGAACCAGATCAGCCGCCTCCAGTTGTTCTCCAAACAGCTCATCGATGTCTGCCGCGTGGTCGAGGCTGGGATCGGAGAGGCGTTGGGCCTCCAGTGCCGATGGGTCAGCGACGACAGCACCAGCGCTCAGGGCCTCACCATCGACAACTGCAACCACCCCGTTGAGCCTGATTCGGGTGCGGATCTCGGGCCAGTGGAGGGCCGCGATCAGGGGTTCTGGCAGGGCGAGTCCGCTGGTTTCAATGACAATGCCATCGAGACTTTCAGCCCGCTCCAGCAGGCGCCCCATGGTGGGCAGGAACTCTTCCTGAACCGTGCAGCACAGGCAACCGTTAGCCAGTTCCACCAATCTGGAATCGACCTCTTCTTCAGGACAGAAGCCGCAGCTGCGCAGCAGATCGCCATCTATGTCTACCTCCCCGAACTCATTGACCAGCACGGCCAGTCGCTGGCCACTGTGGAGAAGCAGGTGACGCAGCAGCGTGGTCTTACCCGCGCCCAGAAACCCTGTGACCACGGTGACGGGAAGGCGCTTGGTGACTGGCTTCATCTCAGCTAGCCCATGCTGAAAAAGCCCAGGTGACTCCGCAGCCGGCCAGGGCCAGGGCCAGCCAGGCACGACCCTTCAGGGATAGGCGACTGGCGATTGGGCGCAACAGTCCGAGGGCAATAAACAGAAGGCTGGCCTGGCTGATCAAGAGTCCGGCCCCATAGGCCAACAGCGGCATGTTCGTCCAGCCGAAGACCGGACCGCTCAGCACGTAGCCGTGCAGCGCCATGGCTGGAAGCAGAAAAACCCCGGACAGCCAGCGCAGCAGAACAAGGGCTTCCACCACGAGAGTGGCTGCCACCAGAGCCTCCGCGCCTGGAAGATCGGGCCAAGCAAGACCGGCTGCTCCGCCCAGCAGACCGACCAGAAGCAGACCTAGGGCCCAAGCCCATCTGCGTTGCAGAGCGACCAGGCAGAGGGCCAGTAGAAAAAGGGCGTGGTCTGGGCCCAGCAAGGGGTGGGCCATCCCGCTCAGCAGGCCGTTACCAAAGCTGGGCTGCATCTGCTGCAGGTCGGCGATGTGGTGGGCAATCGCAGGGGAGATCCACAGCAGGGGGGAAACAAGGGCCACCCCCATGCCGAGGGGCAGCCAGGCCGAGGTTGGTGGCAGTGATGAGTTGAGGCCCTGGGGCTGGGGTGTGAAATCTTTCATGGAGCCGGTCCTCGCCGTAGATAGGTGAAAACCGGCGGGCGTTCTGACTGGACGGTCCGGGGACACGCCTTCACAGCTGCGGGACAGTGCCGGATTCACACCGGGCTTTCCCCCTTACCTCCGGTGGCTGTTCCCCACCGAAACCGGGATGAAGATGCTATCCCGCCCTGCACCTATCGGCAGGCAAGGCTGTCTCGCGTAGCAACTCCTGAGACTGAATTAGACCCGGTTGCGCGCAGGCAGAGCGCCTTCTTCTCGGGCATGTCGAGAACGGCATCACTGAAATCCGCACCTTCAATCAAGGCACCATTGAAGTGGCTCTGCAGCAGCATCGCGTTGCGCAGCAGAGCTCCGCGCAGGTCGGTATCTTCAAAGTGGCTGGCAAAAGCCACGCTGTCATCGAGATTCGCCTGGCGCAGATCAGCTCCGCGCAGGTCGCTGTTATTGAAGACAGCGCCACGCAGGTCGCTTTCACTGAAGTCAAAGCCAGCCAGGGACGCCTTCAGGAATTCGGCTTGCTGGAGATTGCGGCCGTGCATGTCTGTCTGGAGATCCTGGAGGGATCGCTGGCTACGCAGCTCGGGGGCGGTTATGGCCCAGGCAGGTGTCAGGACCAGCAGCCATGCCATCAAGGTGGCAATGACTGTCAGAAGGGGAGCCATGGGCAGGGAAGTAAAATTGAAATTCAAAATATGTCAACCATGGCCATGGCTCTGCGGGTGGTAGTCCCACCCCATCCCCTGATCGGCCATTGGCTGGCCGTGCTTCGTGACCGCCACACCCCTGCTCCGCTGTACGCGAGCGCCACCACGGAACTCGGTCGCTGGCTCAGCTATGAGGCGCTGAGGGATTGGCTGCCCCACCGCCGAATAAAAATCGATGCCCCTCTGGGCCCAGCCGAAGCGGAGATCGTCGATGGGAACGTACCGTTGCTCGTGCTTCCCCTGCTCAGCGCAGGCCTTGGGCTCTGGCAGGGGGGCCAGACGGTAGTTCCCAGCGCCCGGGTGATGCATCTGTGGCGAGAGCGACAGACGATCTGTGGCCTGGACAAGCCTATCCACCCCAGATCCGGGGTGTTGATTTTCTGCGCATCAGTGTCCACCGGTGAATGCCTGAATCAACTTCTCGATCAGCTGGCCGAATTCGGGGTGCGTGGGGATCGGCTGCGGGTTGTCACTGCCCTGGCCTCAGGGCCCGGCCTGCAAGTGGTGGGGCAACGTCACGGCGATCTCACCGTCTACACAGCTGGAATTGATACTGAGCTTGATGTAGAAGATCGTATTGTGCCGGGTATAGGCGACATTTCAGGCCGTCTCTTCGGAGGAACTGACTTCAATCCTGAGGTTGTCCCTGCCTAGCCTGACAGTATAGAATTAATTCTAATATAGAGCATTTAAGATGATGGGCGTTCAAAATGACAAACCCGCTCCCGGAACAGCGGGTTTGATGCTGAGCCTTCTCGCGGGCGCAACCCTCGGCGCCGCCGGCCTCGGTTGGTATCTGCTCAACGAAGCCGAACGGAGGCGCCAGGGCAATCGCCAGGGCAGCCGGAGCCGTGTACTTCTCCAGAGGCCGGCCACCCCGGTTCCTACGCCAGAGAGGGATCTGCATGACCGCGTCCATGAGCTCAACCAGGCAATTGAGGATGTGCGCCGCCAGTTGGAAACCATGAACACCCAGGGGTAAAACCGGGCCTGGTGGGAACCGGTCGGTAGGTTTTGTCAGTCCGAACCACAGTCATGCTCCGCTCCGCCGCGATCACCCAGGGGATCCAGCGTTCGCCCAACAGGGCCATGCTGCGGGCCGTGGGGTTCGCTGATGATGATTTCAGCAAGCCGATCATTGGCATTGCCAACGGTTACAGCACGATCACCCCCTGTAACCTGGGGCTCAACGACCTGGCACGCCGGGCCGAGGATGCTGCCCATGCCGCCGGGGCCATGCCCCAGCTGTTCGGAACCATCACGGTGAGCGACGGCATCTCGATGGGTACCGAAGGGATGAAGTACTCCCTGGTAAGCCGGGAGGTGATTGCCGATTCGATCGAGACGGCCTGCAACGCCCAGAGCATGGACGGGCTGCTGGCAATCGGCGGCTGCGATAAGAACATGCCTGGTGCCATGCTCGCCATGGCCCGCATGAACATCCCATCCATTTTTGTCTACGGGGGCACGATCAAGCCCGGCCGGCTCGGGGCCTGCGACCTAACTGTGGTGAGCGCCTTCGAGGCCGTGGGCCAGTTCAGCGGCGGCCGGATCGATGAGCAGGAGCTTACGGCCATCGAGAAGAACGCCTGCCCTGGCGCCGGCAGCTGTGGCGGGATGTTCACCGCCAACACGATGAGTGCCGCCTTCGAGGTGATTGGTCTGAGCCTGCCCTACAGCTCCACCATGGCTGCCGAAGATCCCGAGAAGGCCGATTCGGCGGCCCGCAGCGCCGAGGTGCTGACCGAGGCGATCAGAGCCAGCATCCTTCCCCGCGATCTGATGACCCGCGAGGCCTTCGAGAACGCCATCAGCGTGATAATGGCCGTGGGTGGCTCCACTAATTCCGTGCTGCATCTGCTGGCTGTGGCACGCAGCGCGGGTGTGGAGCTCAGCATCGAGGATTTTGAGACAATCCGCCAGCGGGTGCCGGTGATCTGCGATCTCAAACCCAGCGGTCGCTATGTGACCGTGGATCTTCACCGGGCGGGCGGCATCCCCCAGGTGATGAGACTGCTGCTCGATGCCGGTTTGCTCCATGGCGACTGCCGCACGATCGAAGGCAAAACCCTGCGGGAGGTTCTGGCAGGTGTGCCGTCTGAGCCCCCAGCCGGCCAGGATGTGATCCGCCCGCTGCGTGATCCGCTCTACGCCAAGGGGCACCTGGCGATCCTCAAGGGCAACCTGGCCGAGGAGGGAGCCGTGGCCAAGATCAGCGGGGTGAAAAACCTGGTGATCACAGGCCCAGCCCGGGTCTTCGAGAGCGAGGAGACCTGCCTTGCCGCCATCCTCGACAAGCAGATCAAAGCCGGGGATGTGGTTGTGGTGCGCCAGGAGGGCCCCGTCGGCGGGCCCGGCATGCGGGAAATGCTCAGCCCCACCGCAGCAATCGTGGGCCAGGGGCTGCTCGATTCGGTGGCACTGATCACAGATGGACGTTTCTCCGGCGGCTCCTTCGGCCTGGTTGTGGGCCATGTGGCACCCGAAGCGGCCGTGGGTGGCACTATCGGCCTTGTGCAGGAGGGCGACAGCATCACCGTTGATGCCAACCAGCTACTTATCCAGCTGAATGTGCCCCAGGAGGTTATCGCCCTTCGCCGCGCCGCCTGGGTGAGGCCCGAGCCCCGCTACCGCACCGGCGTGCTCGGCAAGTACGCGCGCCTGGTGAGCAGCAGCAGCCTCGGGGCGGTAACCGATCAGGTCTGAGTGCAGGGCACTTAGACCCGGCAATCCGCGTGCCAAAGGGGGCAGCAGACAATGCGGACCTGAGTGGGCACAGCCGCGCGGTTCAGTTCGGGCAACAGACCAGCCGCCGAATCGATGCTGAAGATCACAAGACTTTTTGCCCGCGATGAAGGCATACACATCCGGCCGAGATTGCTTAGAACAATTTAGGCTTGTCGAAAAAGACTTTTCGACTGGAGCCTATCGTTAAGTCTTGCGCTTTTAATATGATAATATCATATCTTTCGATGGATTTAAGCTAAATGAGTTGTGGAAATATCGGCCATATTACGAATTGGTCAACCCACCAGCAGGGCCCGCAACCTCCTGGTGAACGCCTCCAGGGGCTCTGCGTCGGCCGGTCGCTCACAGCGCACGCCGCTGTCACTGCACAGCCAAACCGGATGGCTGCCCTGCCACAGAATGGGGCGCCTCCCGTCGAGACACCAGGCCAGGGTGAGGTTGAGATCGCTGCCGCTGGGGTAGACCTCCAGCTCCAGATCCTCTTCCGGGCAGCGCTGCCCCTCCCCATCGCGGGCCTCAAGCCGCAGGGTCAGCTCCCCAACCCGGGGATGCCAGCAGCTGTCGGCATCGCAGTCCTGAGACACCACCACCACCCCATGGCGCAGGGGCTTGCGACAGAGATCGGCGGCAGCAGCGATCAGGCGGATCCAGTCGATGCTGGCATCGCGGCTGTCTGGTTCAGGCGACGGCATCGATGCAGCGGATCACTAGATGGATCGGGCCCGGGCGGTAGCCGGGGTTGGGGCTGCCGTCATCGCCGAAGCGGGAGTGCAGCAGCTGCATCCGGGTGATGCGAGCCGGATCGAAGCGCAGGGGCAGGCCCAGGGGCAGGCTCTCGATCGGCTGGGCCCGCAGCGAGGGGGTGAGAGCATTGAAAGGGATCCGCGCGCGGCAGAAACCCCCATCGCTGGTGGAGAACTGCTTCACCCAGCGCAGTCCACCGGGGATCAGCTCGGTGAGCCCGGCGATGCCATCGGCACAGGCCAGAGCCAGCTTGAAGCTGCGCCCCTCTCCGGCAAGATCAAGCTCCAGCGCCCCATGGGCCGACAGATCCAGCGGTGGCGAAAACAGCGGGGATCTCACGCTGATGAAGCCTCCGCCCTCACTCACCACAACACCATCAAAGCCAAGGCCGAAAGCACCGCAGCGGCAGCCGCCACTGCTGCGGCCACCCATGATTGTGTCGTTGAGGGCCTGCCAGCCGCTAAAGCCCTCGCCACTCACCACCTGCATTCCGTTTCTCCCTTGGGTCACCAGCTTGGCGCCAGAGCGTCCGGTCGAGTGTCGCGGTGGCCTCAGGCGCCCGGAAGCTCCAGATCCTCACCGGCAGCTGCATCCACGAGAACAACCACCTCACCGGCGGGTTGCACCAGCCGGGCGGGGGTCCGCTCAGGGGACTCCGTTGGGTCGAACAACCGCTGCAGAGCCTGGCGCTTGCCGGCACCGCTCACCAGAAAGATCACCTGACGTGCCGCACTCAGCGCCGGAGCTGTGAGCGTGATGCGGGGGAGACCCTTCCCTTCCGAGACCGTGACCCAGCGATCGGTGACGCCAGTAGCGGCGGTGCCCGGAAACAGCGAGGCGGTGTGACCATCATCGCCGAGCCCGAGTAGCACCAGATCCAGCTGGGGCGGTGACCCAGGACAGAGGTCCTCCAGCTCGGCCGCGAAACGCTCGGCACTCGCTTCGGGTGTGTCCTCCTGGGTCGGGACAGGATGGAAGCAGGCGGCGGCGGCGGGAGGCTGGGCCAGCAGGGTTTCACGCAGCATGCGGGCATTGCTGGCCTGATCGGCTGGATCCACCCAGCGCTCATCGCCAAGCAGCACATCCACCCGAGACCAGGGCAGATGCTCGCGGCCCAGTCGCTCATAGGCGGCCTTCGGGGTGGAGCCTCCGGCCAGGGCGATCTGGGCCCGGTCGCGCTGAGCGAGGGCCAGATCGATGCAGGAAGCGATGCGCTCAGCGCACTGGCGGGCCTGATCCTCGAGTGAAGTGGCCACGATCAAGCGATGACGCGTCATTCGAGCCACTCGGTGTGGAAGGTGCCTGGCCTGTCCACCCGCTCGTAGGTGTGGGAGCCGAAGCAGTCGCGCATCGCCTGCACCAGGTTCTGAGGCAGACGACCGGTTCCGTAGCTGCTGATGTAATCCAGGGTGCTGCTGAAGCAAGGCACAGGGATACCTACCTGGGCTGCCCCGGCGACAACCTGGCGCAGTCCTCCGATGCGGCGATTGATCTGCTCGGCGAACCAGGGATCCACCATCAGATTGGGCAGGCTCCCGTTGGCGCTGTAGGCGTCCTGGATGCGCTGCAGCAAGCGGGCACGAATGATGCAGCCACCCTTCCAGATCCGGCCGATCTCGGGGAAGTTGAGGGCGTAGTCGTGCAGCTTGGAGGCTTCCTGCAGCAGGGCCATGCCCTGGGCATAGCTGGCGATGCAAGCCAGGATCGTGGCATCGCGCAACGGACCCATACCGGAAGTGGGATCCCCCAGATCCAGGCCACCGGTGGGCAGTTGGGCGGGCCGCACCGCCGGCAGGATCGCCTCGGCGGCCATCCGCTCCGCCCGCAGGGAGCTGAGCACGCGGGCATTGAGGGCGGCATAGATGGTCGGGACAGGCACCCCCATCTCCAGGGCGCTGACCACGGTCCACAGACCTGTGCCCTTCTGGCCGGCCGCATCGACGATGAACTCGACCAGGTCGCTGCCGGTCTCGGGGTCACGGGTGCGCAGGCAGACCTCGGTGATCTCCACCAGGAAGGAGGAAAGCTCCTCCAGTTGATTCCAACCGCCCAGCACATCAGCCATGGCGATTCCGCCCAGGCCGGCGACGCGCTTCATCAGGTCGTAGGCCTCGGCCAGGATCTGCTCGATGCCGTACTCGATGCCGTTGTGCACGGTCTTGACGAAATGGCCAGCACCGCCGGGGCCCACATAGGTGACGCAGGAGCCGTCGCTCACCTTGGCGGCCATGGCATTGAGCAGGCTCTCGATCGCGTCGTAAGCGCTGCGGGTGCCGCCGGGCATCATCGAAGGCCCCTCAAGGGCACCTTTGGCGCCGCCGGAGACACCCATGCCGATGAAGCCGAAGCTCTGGGATTCAAGCGTGGCAACCCGGCGTTCGGTATCGGTGTACAGGGAGTTGCCCCCATCGATTAGCAGATCCCCTTCCTCCAGCAGGGGCGAAAGGGTGGCGATCACATCGTCCACCGGCTTACCAGCCTTGACCATGACCAGGATGCGGCGTGGCCGTTCCAGGGCGGCGACGAACTGCTCGAGGGTTTCCGCACCCACGATGTCCTTGCCGGCTCCACGACCGGCCAGGAACTCCAGGGTCTTGGCGTAGGTGCGGTTGTAGACAACCGATGAGTAACCGTTGCGCTCGGCATTGAGCACAAGGTTTTCACCCATGACCCCAAGACCTATCAGGCCGAAATGCGCCTTGCCCATGGCTGGAAACTGAATCCGTTTGCACTTCAGTGTGGCTAGCGGCGTCGAGGTGCTGAATATTCCGTCACAACTTGGTGGCAATCATGTCAGCAACCCCTGGCATGGTACCCGGATATTCGCCGTGAGTTTGGGGCTAGATGACGGTTCCATCGGCAATCGAACCATTTTTCTCCACCACCACGATGCCGTTGCGGATATAGAAGCTGAACTCCGGCCTGTCGGCCTCCTCAAGGTGGTCCTTGTTGACGATCGTCACGTTGTTGCCGATGCGCACATTTTTGTCGAGGATTGCCCTTTTGACCGTGGTCCCCTGACCAACCCCAACCGGTATGCCTCCCTGTTGACGCAGGGAAAGGCGTTGTTCAGCAGATTCAAAGTAATCAGCTCCCATCACCAGAGTGTCCTGGAGGACCACCTCATCCTCTACTCGGGAGCGAACCCCAAGGACACAGTGGTGGATACTGCAGGATTTCAGTAATGAACCTTCCCCAATTATTGAGTCTGTGATCTGGGCATCTTGAAGTTTACTAGGTGGCAAATAGCGAGGACGGGTGTAAATAGGAAATTGTTCGTCGTAGAATGAAAAAGCCGGATTTGGCTGGTCAGTAAGGGCAAGATTTGCTTCGTAGAAAGCACCAATAGTCCCGATATCTTCCCAGTAGTCATCGAATAGATAACTTTGGAGCCGGTCGCCACGCTCCAATGAGGCCGGAATAATTTCCTTGCCAAAATCCGTTGAGGTTGGGTGCTTATTCAACAGGTCGAACATGGTTTCCCTGCTGAAGACATAAATCCCCATCGAGGCCAGATAGGGCCGTTTAAGGGACTCTTCAGTGGAGAGCCCCAGGGCTTGGGTGTCAACACGCATCTGAACAAGCTGATCGCCTTTGGGCTTTTCCCTGAATTCCAGGATTCGACCATCTGGGCTGGTGCGCATCAACCCGAACCCTTCAGCCTGGGCGGCATCCACAGGAAGAGCCCCAACGGTCAGCTGGGCACCGGTATCTATATGGTGCTTGACAAAACGGCCATAATCCATCCGATAGAGCTGGTCTCCAGAAAGGATCAGGTAATGGTCCACATCCCACTCGTGGAAAAGGGACTGGTATTTCCTGACGGCATCAGCCGTACCCTCAAACCAACTTGGGCTATTGGGAGTTTGTTGGGCGGCCAGCACTTCAACAAAGCCCTGCCCAAAACCAGCTGACAGGTTGTAACTCATCGTCAGGTGACGATTGAGAGATGCGCTGTTAAACTGGGTAAGTACGTATATTTTATTTATTTCAGAGTTAATGCAATTGCTGATTGGAATATCAATCAGTCGATACTTACCAGCCAGGGGAACAGCTGGCTTGGCACGCAGCTTGGTAAGCGGGAAGAGACGGGTTCCAGCGCCGCCCCCCAGAATGATCGCCAGTACCCGTTTCATGAATCCTGCTACCGGCTGGTCTTCGTGGAGACCGTACTGGAGCGGCTGACCCGAGGGCGAGCCTTTTGGTCGGCGGTGGCACGAACTGTTGCATAGGAGACGGAAGCTGCTCTGCTGTCAGTCGCAGCCTGACCACTCAGGCTTCAGGGAGATGGTCCTTGAGCTCAAAGAGCTCAAGCAGCACCTGCATCGCTGTGCGGCGATGCTGCCGAGGTTGCGGGGCCCTCAGATTGGTCACAGGGGTATGGAGGATCTTGTTGATGATTCCCTTGCTCAATGCTTCCACTACCTTGCGTTCGCGGGCGGAGAGGTCTGGCCCCATCCGGCTCAGGGCCTTCTGGAGTTCCTGCTCGCGGATATCCTCCAGTTGCCGTCGTAGCCGGTTGACGACGGGCACGGCCTCCAAGCCATCCCACCATTCGAGAAACTGCCTTGCCTCGTCCTCCAGCAGGAGCTCGGCCTCAGCAGCCATTTCCCTGCGCGATTCCTGGTTTCGGGTGACAACCTCCTGCAGATCATCAACGTCATAGGACTGGACGCCCGCCAATGCCGAGGTGTCAGCCGCGATGTTGCGTGGTACGCCGATGTCGATGAGCATCAGGCTGGAACGTCTGTTAAGACCTGCCAGCCTGTCGGCCGAGATGATTGGCACATCAGCGGCGGTGCTCGTGAATACGAGTGAACATGTACTTAGACAGTGATCCAGGTCGTCGAGGGGACGGCACTGGACAGGAAGGGCGGGGATATCAGCTGCTAGAAGTTCGGCTCTGGCTACGGTACGGTTAAGTAGGACCACTCCACGACAACCCTTTGCCTGAAGGTGCTGGAGGAGTAGACGCGCCATCCGGCCAGCGCCCACGACGGCGACCTGTTCCTGGTCCAATGGCACAAGTTCATTAACACCACGGGCCTGGCCAAGCTTCAGCTGGGCCAGCTCGACAGCTGCGGAGCTGATCGACACTGCTCCGGTACTCAGGTTAGTTTCAGTGCGTACCCTTTTTCCGCTGCTCACCGCTTGATTGAGCAGACGATTGAGGATGGGGCCTACGGAATGGTTTTCCTGGCCCAGTCGCACCATCTTCTTCACCTGGGCGAGAATCTGCCCCTCACCCAGCACGAGCGAATCGAGACCGGCTGAAACCCTAAGTAAGTGGGAAATCGCCTCCTCGTGATGAAAGGCGAATAGGTGGGGATTGAGCTCGTCAACTGAAAGCCCCGAGTGCTGGCTGAGGAACGAACCGACCGCGTTAATGCCCTGTTCAGGATGCCTCAGGAGTGTATAAATTTCCAGTCGGTTGCAGGTACTGAGGATTGAAGCCTCAAGCACCTGATCGTTGGACTTCAGTTTCTGAAGTGATGCCTCCATGCACTGCTCTGGGATGCTGAGACGCTCCCGGATCTCCACTGGAGCCGTTCGATGACTCAGTCCTACAACGGCAATGTGCATGAAGGCAGGCGGCTGTGCTCGGATGGTATGGGAGTCAGCTCAGGGCAATATTTTTAGCACCCGGCTTAATGTGAATGGTGTTTGTGAAGCGGGCTGAATTGTCAAGGGTGCTAATCACAAGGGAGCTTGTGCGGGTGCAATCCTTTTCAAATTTAACCCCATGAAATAGCAGGCCATCGGTGATGCCACTGCCGGCAAACACAACATTCTCTCCGGAAGCCAGCTCTTCGGCCTCATAAATTTTATCAACGTCTGTGATCCCCATTTCGTTAAGGCGAGCGATATTTCCCTCCTTGGTGTAATCTGCCCACTCAGAGGTCTGAGCTACAGCCGGGTCGTAGACCAGCTGACCCTGAAAATGTCCGCCCAGGGCGCGCATGGCCGCTGCTGAGATGACGCCTTCAGGCGCAGCTCCAATTCCCATGAGACAGTGGGTTCCGGTGCCGGCGAAACCACAGGCTATGGCCGCCTGAACATCGCCATCTGAGATCGGCTGCACACGGGCACCGGTGGCCCTGATCTCGGCGATCAGCTCCTTGTGGCGGGCCCGATCCATCACCACGATCGTCAGCTCGCTGGCAGCAAGGCCAAGGCACTGACTGAGTATGGCTATGTTTTCAGTGGCCGACTTACGAATGTCTACCATGCCTTTGGCTGCCGGCGGCGCTGCCAGCTTCTTCATGTAGAAGTCGGGAGCATTGAACAGCCCACCCCGATCCGAGGCTGCCAAAACCGCCATCGAGCCACGCTGACTGTTGGCACAGAGATTGGTGCCTTCACAGGGATCAACTGCAAAGTCGACTCCGGGTCCGGTGCCACTGCCGACTTCCTCACCGATGTAGAGCATGGGGGCCTCGTCCCTTTCTCCCTCGCCGATCACGATGCGGCCCTGCATCTGGATCCGGCCCATGCGCTCGCGCATGGCCTCGACCGCGGCGGCATCAGCTTCATCCTTCTTGCCCAAGCCGGTCAATTCGGCTGAAGCGATGGCGGCTTGCTCAACGACCTCGAGAATTTCCTGGATTAAGGTGCGATCCACGGTGATCCGGCAGGGGAATGGGCTTCAGGTCATGGTTTGGGCCTGGCAGTGAAGGGGCATAGGTGCCTGTCACTGCTGGGCTTTGCGCCTTGAAGCGCCCGTAACTGTATCAGTGCCGATGCCCCTGCCACCAACTACCTACAATCAATCTCCAATCATCCCCGGTCCCGCCAGCATGAGCACAAAACCCCTGGTGATCTCCCCGTCGATTCTCTCGGCGGATTTCTCCCGCCTTGGCGAAGACGTGCGTGCCGTCGACGAGGCGGGGGCTGACTGGATTCACGTTGACGTGATGGATGGCCGCTTCGTGCCCAACATCACAATTGGCCCCTTGATCGTGAAAGCCCTCAGGCCTGTTACTAACAAGGTCCTCGACGTTCACCTGATGATAGTTGAGCCTGAAAACTACGTTGCAGAATTCGCCAAAGCGGGAGCAGACATCATTTCTGTGCAAGTGGAAGCCTGCCCACACCTGCACCGCAACCTTGCCCAGATCAAGGATCTCGGCAAACTGGCGGGAGCAGTGCTTAACCCCAGCACTCCCATCGACAGCCTCGAATATTGCCTTGAGCTCTGCGATCTGGTGTTGGTCATGAGCGTAAATCCGGGCTTTGGTGGTCAGAGCTTCATTGAAAACCAGGTACAGAAAATCCGCTCCCTGCGCCGCATGTGCGATGAACGGGGCCTGGACCCCTGGATTGAGGTAGATGGGGGCATCAAGGCGGACAATGCATGGAAAGTGATAGAGGCCGGTGCTAATGCGATCGTCAGCGGTTCGGGAATTTTCAACCAACCGGATTATGGGGTAGCTATCACAGGAATACGAAACAGTAAACGCCCAGAACCAGTCTCGGCATAGGGTTTCTGGTCATACTTGTCAGTCTCTGAGTTCCTGGAAGAAATCAGCTGTCAAAAAACCATCCGTAGCTATGCAGGCCAATCCCCAAAAGGTTGACGCCTATGTAGCAGACCGCAATCACCACAAGACCTGCTGTGGCAACAAGAGCTGGCCTGCGTCCTTGCCAGCCGCGGATCAGCCGGGTGTGGAGATAGGCCGCATAGACAAGCCAGCAGATCAGAGCCCATGTTTCCTTTGGGTCCCAGCTCCACCAGCTGCCCCATGCTTCATTAGCCCAGACCGCGCCACTGACCAGCCCTACTGATAACAGGAGAAATCCAACTGCGATTGTCCGGTAACTTAGAGAGTCAAGTTGTTCAACCTCAGGTAAGTTCACACTGCTGAGCTGGAATGGGGTTGCGCTGCTGGCACGGATGCCGTCGGTGGCAATGGCGAACCTGGCCTGGCGATAGCCTCCGCTGCCGATTGAACTGCTACGCAACTCGAGGCTCTGGCCACGATCGGTGAATAACACTGCCACCGATAGGAGGGATCCGACCAGTAAGGCCGCATAGCTGAGCATGATCACGCTTACGTGCATTACCAACCAGCTGGAGCGAAGCGCAGGCACCAGGGGCGATGCTTCCTGAAGTCGCTCCGGCAGGGCAAAACTCGCAAATGCCACACAGCCGAGAGCCATAGGGGTGGCTGCCGCTGCTACCAAGGGAGAACACCAGATTCGTTCCACAAGCAACTGGGTCAGGGTGCAGGCCCAGGTGAGAAAACAGAGTGACTCATAGAGGTTGCTGATGGGGAAATGGCCCGATTCCCACCAACGCAGCACCAATTGGGCCGTCAGGCAAAGGTTTGCTGCAGCGACCAAAAGGCGAGCGGCCTTGCTGGATTGGCCACCACTCAGGGCCCAGAAGGAAAGGGGCAAAACCAACAGCAACAGGCCAAACGCCGTGAAGCCAAGGAAGAGAACAGGATCTGGCAACACTCACATAATCCGATGCCATCAGATCATAATCGGTAGTGGTGCACATATGGGCTCGCGGGGCGTTAAAGAATATGGCAAACCAACCAGAACCAAGCTCACACGCGGCACGAGAAGAATAGGGCAAAGAACAACATATCTTGTATGATCATGGTTTGAAAAGGCATCACTTAGCGGCTAGAACGGAATAATAGGTACCCTCCTGTTGACAGGCCCAGCAAAACCGGCGCCCATGCTGCAACAAATGGGGGCAGGAAACCGTTAACTCCGATCATGCTGAATATGTAAGCACCAAGATAATAGACAAACAGGAATATCACAGTCATGCCAAAGCCCTTGCTGTTGCTCTGCCTAGATGTCGGTCGACTGCCAAGGGTGGAGCCAAGCAAACCGAAAACAAGGCATACTGCCGGAAATGAGAACTTCTCTTGAATTCTCACCTGAAATTTCCGGGCTCTCTTTATCTGGCCAGACTCCCTTAGCAGACGCTCCGCGGTCATTGCTTGACCAACTGTCAAGGTATTTGAAAATACATCAAAATCCTTGGGAAGCTTTGCAGCCTGGATGGGCTCCATACCAAGCTTGAAGATATACCTCTCAAACTCTCCAGATGTAAGCTGTTTATCTTTCCCTGAAGGTAAAACTGAAATCATTCCGTCCCTGAATTCCCAGCTGCCTTGGCTCTCCATCCAACTACCAGACTGGGCCTGCAGAAGAATCTGGCGGTTAATGTCACTGAGATCAAGCACTGTAATTCCGTACATGCTACCTCCCTTATATTCTCTAGCGGCAAAAAAAGTAGTCAGCCCCCTGGAGACCGAGGCTTCACCATTTTTTATCTCACCAAATTTAGAATATATAATATTTTCAGCAGACTGGCCAATAACCGATCTGCCAAGTGAGCGATCAAGCAGGGCTTTTGATTGATACATGGTATTTGGCACAACCCACTCGTTGAAGGTCAACGTCAAAAGCATCATGATTAATGCTAAAGAAACCCCCGGCACTACCATTCGCCACTCTGGGACTCCTACACTTCGCAATGCTGTTAACTCACTAGTTGAAGCCAGTTTGCCATAACTTAGCAGAGCGGCCATTAACGTTGCCATCGGAAAAGAAATAACCATAAACGACGGCAGTTGCAATAAAAGGATCTTTACAACGTCACTAAAGGGAACTGATGTTTCGGAAATTCTACGCAGTATCTCGAAAACAGCGCCTACAGAAAAACTAACTGCAGTAAATGCGCCTATGCCGAACAATAGAGGTGGCAGAAGCTCGGCCAGGATCCAGCGATCCAATAGGGGAAACCTTAGCCATTGGCGGCTAAAGAACTTGTTAATAAAGAAAAAATTCAAATTCTAAAATCCTCCCCAAGATAATGACGGCGAACAAGTGGATCAGCTGCGATAGAGTGGGATGTGCCTGACGCCAATATGCGGCCTTCAGACAGGATATAGGCTCGGTCAGTTATGGCTAAGGTTTCCCTGACATTATGATCCGTAATCAACAATCCCATACCACGGGAGCGTAGCTGCTGAATGAGACTTTGCAGGTCACCGACGGCGATTGGATCAACGCCAGCAAACGGTTCATCCAACAGCAGGTAGGAGGGGCCATTCTCTCCGACTGCCAAGGCGCGCGCCACTTCACAGCGGCGGCGCTCTCCACCGGACAGTTGATAGCCAAGACGATCCTGGAATTCACCAAGATGAAAATCCGAAATCAAGGAATCAATTCGATTCCTTCTCAAGCGGCGGGGTGCTCGACTTTCCTGCAATGCAAGTTTTAGATTCTCACGAACTGTTAACTGCCTGAATACGCTGGGTTCTTGAGGAAGATATCCAATTCCCATCTGGGCTCGCCTTGGCATCGGTAAATGGGCGATCGACCTGCCATCCATTAATACCTTGCCACTATCTGGACGCAGTAGGCCGGTAACTAATCCAAAAGTAGTAGTTTTACCGGCTCCATTGGGACCAAGCAGGCCAACAACCTCACCCTGCTCAAATTTAAGCGAGACATGGTTGACCAGGCATCTCTTGCCAATCGATAACACAACATCGAATAACTCTACACTCATGGACTCTGAGGCTTTTGAACATTTGAATTTCCAATTCCAGGCCCAATTGGCGAATTTAAAAAGTAATGAATGATCACCTGCTCACCCGCTGCAGGCTCAGCAATTATTCTCTCACGATCAACTAAATATATAATTTTCTCGGCACGTATACTATTTCCATTATCCTGCTTAACATCCACCTCCCCACTGAGCACAACCCTTCCTTCTTTGCTAAAATATTGGGCTTGCTTGGCTGTAGCCACGACCCCCCTATCAGCGTAGAGAATTCGTACATTGCCGCTGGCAGTGACAACTCCAGTGCTGTTATCAGCTTTTTGGAGATCGGATTCGATAGTGACTAAACCGGTCAGAGGCATTTCCTTGCGACTAACTGCCGGATTCATTTCACTGCTTGGCCCAGCTCCCTGACTAGGTGGCAAGCCTGCACGGGGCCTGGAGTCCACCTGGAAGTTTTCCTGTGCTGCCACAGGGTGAAATGAGGACAATAGGCATAAAGGCAGTAAGAGTTTCAGCATTGACCCAAAAAGAGAATTCAAAGCGGAAAAATAAAAGAATGGTTAGGATACTAAATAGGGAATGAGAAAATAACTATGGTTGAATTTTTGCCGCCAAAAAGGGCAGATCCAGTCCTTTGAGGGGGCGATGCTGCTGCAAGGCAAGCAAGCGTTCAGTTACCTGCCTGCATAGGGTGGC
>Ga0169931_10004967_pt1 | contig 20482 bp, 26 predicted proteins | sample Kivu_15m_20L_FD_129675 | JGI IMG/M metagenome (GOLD analysis project Ga0169931, IMG submission 129675) | Freshwater microbial communities from Lake Kivu, Western Province, Rwanda to study Microbial Dark Matter (Phase II) - Kivu_15m_20L... | ecosystem: Environmental > Aquatic > Freshwater > Lake... | reverse complement strand
TCGGCGAGGGCTGACGGCCGTTCCGTCGGTGCGAGCCGACATCCAACCCATCGGCGAGGGCTGACAGCCGTTCCGTCGGTGCGAGCCGACATCCAACCCATCGGCGAGGACCAGTTCCCCGTTTTCGAACCGAGCCCGTGCCACAATGCTTTCGTGAACGTCGCCGAACTGCTCGACATCCTGCGCGACTTCGATCCCGAAACGATCGTGGAGATGGCCATTGTCGCTCCGGTCTCGGCCGATGCCGACGAGATCACCGTCGATCAGTTCGAGGTCGAGGGAGTCATGTTGCGTGACCCCGCCGACAGCGGCGGCGAGCAGGTGGTCTGGCTCATCGGGGGTGACTCCAACGACGTCGAGGAGTTCATCGACGCCATGGAGAGCGTGTCCGGCGAGGTTCAAACGAACCACTCCGCCGACATCATCGACCTCGAGCGGGCGTACACATCCCGTCACTGATTCGCGTCGCCCTAGAGTGCACCCATGGGCTTCTCCTACCGCAAGCGAATCCGAACCGGTCGGCGGTCGTGGCTCAACATCTCCCGGCGCGGCCTCAGCGGTAGTACCAGGTTCGGACCCTTCACCGTGAACTCCCGCGGTCGCACCTCGCTGGGACTGGGTAAAGGACTCAGTTATCGCGGGGGCTGCGCCACCGTGTTGGTGGTCGGCGTCGGCGTCGTCACCGCCGTAGCCGGACTCCTGGTCCGGTGACGATCGTTGTCGCGCGGCAACTGCCGTTGCGACCCTTCCCCCACGGAACCGAAACCCCCGGCCCGCTCGGTGACCACATCATGGGCATGGCGGTGCTCGGTTGGCTGACCGAGTTTCCGGTGGCCGCTTGGGGCGAATCTTGGATGCGTCACGGCACCCTGCACGCCACGTTCACGCGACCCGTGGTCGCGGGCCAGAGCCTCGACACGAACCGGATCGTGGGTGAGACGACCGTCGACGTGTCGTACGCCGACGCTGATGGTCGACCGTGCGTCACGGGACGGGCCACGATCGGCACGAAGGAGACCCGTGACCAGTCCGCGCTCGAACTCGACATCCACGGCACCCCGATCACCGACCGACTGGCTCCGCGTGCCACGGCACTGGAGGGCGCAGTGATGCCCCCGATGACGTTTTCCTTCGATGCTCCGCGGGATCTGGCTTTCCTGGACGGCCAAGCCGATGCCTCCGCATGGAGAGAACGTGGCTGGGCGCACCCGGCCTGGCTCGGCACGGCCACCAATGCGACCATCATGCGCAACATCGACTTCGCGAGTCGGGACGCCTCCCCGGGGCGTTGGCAACAGGTGGCCGCCGACGCCGCGCTGTGCGAACCCATCGTCGACGGTGACGAGGTGACCATGCATTCGCACATCGGACGGATCTCCACTCGCGGGCGGAGAGTACAACACCGCGTGGCCCACCTGGAGTGCACCTTTCGCGTCGGTCAGCGGACCGCCGCTCGGTTCACCAACACCTTCGTCTTCGCCACCGACGACCCATCCCCCGACCCGCCACACCCCTGAACGAGACTGGAGCATGGCCTTCGGACAACCTGCCGGCCCTCCGGCTTCCAAGCAACAGCTCAACGAACTGCTCGAGTTGTTGCAGGCCGCAGGGCACACCGACTTCCGCGACGCCCGCGGGCCGTTACAGTTCAACCAGCGCCAAGCGGCCGGACGTTTCACGCGGCAAGAGGCCGACGACTTCATCAACCAGTTGCGCGCCGAGGCCGAGTTCGAGGAAGCGATCTCCGCGACGCGCGACAGCGATCCCGCCCCCGTGAAGCCGACGCCGACTCGTCTCTCCGCGCCCGAAAAGGCGGCCCGCGCTCTGCCCGATTCGTTGTTGGCCGCCGAACTTCAACGTCGCGGCTGGATCGTGGTCGAACCCTGAGGATCGCGACTCAGGCCGCGAACAGCGGCGACGAGATCAGGTAATCCGCCGTGGCCCGGTTGCAAGCCGTGGGAGTGTCGTAGACCACCGCGATGCGCAACAACGCACGCACGTCGGGGTCGTGAGGCTGGGGTTCCAGCGGGTCCCAGAAGAACACCAACATGTCAACCTGGTCCTCACAGATGAGCGCACCCAACTGTTGGTCGCCACCTAGTGGCCCGCTGCGCAGGCAGCGCACGTTCAGACCCACCTGCTCTCCGAGCAGCTTTCCGGTGGTGCCGGTGGCCACCAGATCGTGCTGCGCCAACGTGTCCTTGTTGATCCGCGCCCACTCGATGAGATCGGCCTTCTTGTGATCGTGGGCCACCAGGGCGATGTTGCGGCGTCGTTGTGCGTTCATCGAATCTCCGTCCGTCGCGGTCGACACTAGTGACGGATCTCAGAATGGGACCGTCAACCGAGCGTGTTCGATCGACGGCAACACCATCGTTCCGAAGCGCTCGCACTCATCCAGATGCGGGTAACCCGACAGGATGAAGGCGTCGATTCCCAGCGATCGATAGTCGTTCAACTTCGCTAACACTTGCCGCGGGTCACCGACGATGGCCGCCCCGCATCCACTGCGACCACGACCGATGCCGGTCCACAGGTGCGGTTCGACGTAGCCGTCGTCGGCCGAGGAAACGCGCAACTCGGCCTGCCGGCGCACCCCCACGGACTCGCTGTCGAGGGATCGGGCCCGGATCGCCGTGCCCGTCTCGTCGTCGAGGGCGGCCACGATGTGGTCGGCCGCCCGTCGCGCCTCCTCCTCGGTTTCACGCACCACCACGTGGGCGCGATATCCGAACCGCAAGGTGCGTCCGTGCCTGGCCGCCCGTCGGTTCATGTCGGCGATCAACTCGACGATGCGTTCGCGGGTGTCGGGCCACATCAGGTACACGTCGGCTTCCCGGGCGGCCACCTCGCGGGCCGGCTCGCTCAATCCTCCGAAGTACAGCAACGGGCTGGACCCGGACACCGTGCGAACGCGGGGAGGCTCGATCTCGAGATCGACGAACTCGCCGCGATGGCTCACCGATTCGCCGTTCAACAGCGCTCGCAACACTCTCATCGTCTCGGCGGTGCGGCGGTAGCGCGGTTCACCGTCGAGCGACTCTCCGGGCATCTCCGACGAGATCACGTTGATGGTGAGTCGCCCATCCAACATCTGATCCAACGACGCCAGTTGACGAGCCAATTGCGGCACCCACATCTCACCGCAGCGGACCGCCACCAGCAGTCGGATCGCTGAAGTGCGGTTGGCCATGCCGGCCGCGAAGGTCACCGAATCGATTCCCAGGCCGTATCCCGATGGCAACAGGATGTTGTCGAAGCCGAGCCCCTCCACGGTGGTGACGATGCGTGCGCAATGGTCCCACGAACTCGCCAGATCGGCGTTGGGTACCCCCAATTGCTCGTAGTCGTCATCGCACAACGCGGCAAACCAACTCACCTCGCAGGGGCCGAAATTCGTCACGGAAGGCGCTCCCCCGTGGAGACCTCGATGATCCGATACAGATCGGCACGTGACAGCACCACGCCCGTCGCGGCACTCACCGACTCCAGGTGCGCCACGTTCTGGGTGCCCACGATGGCCACGGGTCGACTGGGGTGGTGCAACGCGAAAGCCACGGCGACGGCGTCACGACCGACGCCCTCACGGGCCGCCAGTTCGTCGAGCACCCCGACCAACTCGGGCCTCACGTTCTCGGCCCGCATCACCCGACCGCCGGCCAACGGGCTCCACGCCAGGGGAACCATGCCGGTCTCGTTGCACAGATCGAGCGTGCCATCGGACAGCGGATCGAGGTGCACCACCGAGAACTCGGGTTGCGTGGTGGCCAGCGGAAACGGCAGGTGACTCTGCAGCGCCCGCGTCTGGGCCACCGTGTGATTCGACACCCCGAACTCGCGCACCAAACCGCGACGACGCAACGTGATCATCGCCTCGGCCACCTCGGCCGGATGCGCGAAGGAGTCGGGCCGATGAATCTGATACAGGTCGATCACGTCTACTCCGAGACGCGACATCGACCCCTCACACGCGACCGTCAAATACGCTGCCGAACTGTCGTACGGAACTCCCGGACGAATACCGCCCTTGGTGGCCAACACGACGCGGTCACGAAGTCCGGGCCGCGACGCGAACACCCGGCCCAACATCTCCTCGCAGGCACCGAAGCCGGAGCCACCCCAATCGAAGCCGTACACGTCGGCCTGATCGATCAGATTCATGCCCAAATCGACGGCCCGCTCCACCAGTTCGGCGTTGAACCCCACGTCGGGGTTGGTCATGCGCCAGCAGCCGAAGGCCAATCGCCCGACCGCGTCTCGTCCGATGGTTCGTGCGCCGTCCATCACGACTCCTTCCACGTGTAGTCCTGAATCGTGCCATCGGCGGGCGACAAGGTGAAGTCGATCTCGGTGACCCGCGGTCCGACGTGTGCCACCGCGGTGCCGCTGGTTCGGTTGGTCGCCTTCACCTCGACCAACCGTGGAACCTCTCCCCCGAGCCGACGCCTCGCCTCACTCGATCGACGATCGAACGACCCGTCGAGTTCCACGTTGTCAGCGAAGAGGAGTCGAGCCACTTCGTCGTTCCAAGCGCCGAGCAGTTCGACCAATGCTCGTGCCCGATCGCACAGCAACACCGACGGCTCGTTCCCCGAAGCCTCCACGTAACCGGCGCGTCGAAGCTCCGTCAGGGCCTGGTGGGTGAAGGTGGACATTGGCGCGTACGTCACATTAGCCAGGCCGATCACGCCCACACCGCTCGCCTTTTTCCATCGCATGTTGCTTCCATAACCGGGTAGCCCCCCACTGTGTCCGACCACCGGTCCGATCACCGGATCGTCGCGCAGGAGAAGTCCGAAGCCATAGCCGCTCGGGGCGGACACCGAATCGAGAGACGATTGTCCGACGTAGGTGTGCATCGTCTGCATCTCCCGTCGTGACGCGGGTCGCAGGTCGGCACTCCCGGACTCCTGACCGCTGTTGGCTCCGTCCAACCACGACACCCATCGCACCAGATCGGCCACGGTGCTCCACAAACCACCCATCGGAGCGATCTCACCATCGGCCAAGGGCTCGTACCCTTCGGCGCACGCCACGCCGTCGACCACCCGATGCGGGCGCGCCGATGGCACCAACGGCTCGTCCCACGTCGTGTTCGCCATGTTCAACGGGCGCAACAGACGTTCGTCCACGAGGTCGCGCACCGAACGACCGGTCACCGATCGCACCACCCGACCGATCATGGCGAAACCGAGATTCGAGTATTCGAAAGCATCGCCCGTGCGCACCGCGAAATACGGTCGCTTCGCGTAGATCTCGTTCATGAATTCGGGCGAGGCGTCCAGATGCCGATCGGCCCACGGGTCATCGGTGGCCAAACCCGCACTCATGCTCAAGAGGTGACGCAACGTGATGGCGGCCGAATCGTCGGGGCCAACCACGGTCGCCAACTCGGGGGCGTACTCGGACACCGGACGTTCGAGCGACAGCACCCCGTCGTCGCGCAACCCCAACACGGCGGCCGCGGTAAAACTCTTGGTCATCGATGCAATCCGAAAGGGTGTGTTCTCGTCGACACCATCACCCACCGCTCCCGACGCAACCAGCGTCCCGCCGGCCACGACTCCCCAAGCCATGCTCGGTGCGAGGGACTCTGCCGCACTGCGTTGCGCCAGCGCGGACACGATGTCGGTGACCGCACCCATGACCGGCGACTGTACCGGCGACCGCGTGGGGCGGGCAGGGATCGAACCCGCGACCCAGGGATTATGAGTCCCCTGCTCTAACCGACTGAGCTACCGCCCCTAATGGCACGGGGCCCGCCGAAGCGGACCCCGTGTTGTGCTCCGAGAGCAGGGCTCGAACCTGCGACCCGCTGATTAACAGTCAGCTGCTCTGCCAACTGAGCTATCTCGGAAGGCGTTTCCGAGGTTATCAGGAGCGTCGGTGACGCCCACGGGCGAGGCTCAGTCGAGGTCGATGGGTTCCTCGTCGGCGGCCGTGAACTCAGCCGCGTCCTTGTCGCCCAATCCGGCCGCGATCCGGACCTTTTCGGCCACTTCGACCATGACCTCGGTGTTCTCCATGAGGTAGCTCTTGGCGTTCTCGCGACCCTGACCCAGTTGCTCACCCTCGTAGGTGAACCAGGCGCCGGACTTCTTCACGATGCCCAGGTCGACCGCCATGTCGAGGACGGAACCCTCGCGACTGATGCCCTTGCCGTACATGATGTCGAACTCGGCCTGGCGGAAGGGCGGCGACACCTTGTTCTTCACGACCTTCACTCGCGTGCGGTTACCGACCACTTCGGCGCCGTCCTTGATGGACTCGATGCGGCGGATGTCGAGACGCACCGACGAGTAGAACTTCAACGCGCGTCCGCCGGGGGTGGTCTCGGGCGAACCGAACATCACGCCGATCTTCTCGCGCAACTGGTTGATGAAGATGGCGATGGTGTTGGACTTGTTGAGGTTCGCGGTGAGCTTGCGCAACGCCTGGCTCATGAGGCGAGCCTGCAAGCCCACGTGGCTGTCTCCCATGTCGCCTTCGATTTCGGCCTTGGGCGTGAGGGCCGCGACCGAGTCGATGACGACTACGTCGAGGGCGCCGGAGCGTATGAGCATGTCGGCGATCTCGAGGGCCTGCTCACCGGTGTCGGGCTGGGAGATGAGCAGCTGATCGATGTCGACGCCGATGGCTCGGGCGTAGATGGGATCCATCGCATGCTCAGCGTCGATGTAGGCGCAGATGCCGCCATTGCGCTGGGCCTCGGCGACCACGTGCATGGCCAAGGTGGACTTACCGGACGACTCCGGACCGTAGATCTCGACGACGCGACCACGGGGCAGGCCACCCACACCGAGGGCCACGTCGAGCGCCAGGGCTCCGGTAGGCACGGCTTCGATGGCCATGTTGGTCTTCTCGCCCATCCGCATGATGGACCCTTTGCCGTACTGCTTGTCGATCTGGGCCAAGGCCATGTCGAGGGCCTTCTCACGGTCGTTGCTCATTGTGCTGCCTTTCTTTCTGGTGTGCTCTGGGTTCTGTTCTTGTTGACACTGATGACCGTACGAACGGGGTGTGGCACGCTTTCGCCAGGCCTGCGACCTCGCTGTTTGGCGAATGACAGGAGCGTAACTACGAACGAGTGTTCGGTCAAGCATTGCCGAGACGAACAGATGTTTGCCCTGCTCAGCGGGCGTGGAGGCGGTGGGTGCCCACCCACGATTGGGCGTCGGCGGCTTCTTCATCCGACACGGGCCGGACCCGAAGGTCGATGGCCGACCACAGAGTGTGCGTGATCGGCCACGTGCCGACCGGGATCACCAGAGCCGAAATCGTCAACACCACGTACAGCGTCACCACCGGCACGTCCGGAATGGTGATTGCCACGGCGATGGCCATCGCCACCATGATGAGACCAATGTTCAACGTGATCGCGATGGTCATCGAGCCCAACTCGTGGCCGTCGACCCCGCGCGTACGTCGCAAGCCACAACCGACACAACGCTCCCCTTGTCGAAAGTACGACCCGAACCATGCACGTCGGTCACCACATCGTGGACAACGACGCAACGATGCGCGAAGCAACATCCGCGCCAGCGTCGGCGCTTCGTTCGTCACTTGGTCAGTTCATCGACGAAGTCCGCGAACACGTCGGCGTAGCACATCGCATCGGACTCGGTGTGCATGATGGAGATCAACCACTGTTCGTCGAGTCCCGGCGGCAACAGGATTCCGCGGTTGATGCCGTGGATCCATTGAGCGAAGGCCAGGTCGAGATCGGTGGCCTTGTAATCACGATAATTGCGAATGGGTTCGGGGGCCCACGTGACGCAACCCTTCGCCCCGAATTGAATGGTGTGCGCGGGAAGCCCGGCGTCGTCGATGATGTCGTTGCACGCGTCGACGAGCATCTTGTTACGACCGATCGTGGCCGCGGTCACTTGCGGAGTGCACACCTCGGCCAGCACGGCCTTGGCCGCGGCCATGCACAACGGGTTTCCGTTGTACGTACCGAGATGAATCACGCGACCGAGAGTGATCTGATCCATGTACTCGCGCTTTCCACCGAACGCACCGAGGGGCAAGCCACCGCCGATCGACTTGGCCAGAGCAACCAAGTCCGGTGTCACCCCGAGCGCTCCGGTGGCGCCGGCCCAGCCGGCGGTGATCCCGGTCTTGACTTCGTCGAAGATCAGCAGCGTTCCGTGACGTCGGGTGATCTCACGGACCGCCTGCAGGTAGCCGGGGTCGGGCAGACAGATGCCGATGTTCTCCATGACCGGCTCGACGATGAAACACGCGACGTCGTCGTTGCGGAGCGCGCGCTCGAGGGCCTCGGGATCGTTGTAGGGGATCACGATGGTGTCGCCCAGAACAGCCTTGGTGACGCCTGCCGTGGCCGCCACCGGCGTCGGATTGTCGGCGGGGCCGGCATCCTCGAGTTTGGGCTTCATGGAGATCATGACCTCGTCGTGATGCCCGTGATAGCCGCCTTCGACCTTGACGATCTTGTCGCGCCCGGTCGCACCACGGGCCACTCGAATGGCATCCATGGTGGCCTCGGTGCCCGAGTTCGTGAAACGCCACATGGGCAACCCGTACCGCTCGCCCAACAACTCGGCCACGTCGGCGTTCAGTTCGCACGGGGTCACGAACAAGGTGCCGTTGGCGAGCTGCTCGTCCACCGCCCGTCGTACGACCGGGTTGATGTGCCCGCTGAACAGCGCACCGAAGCCCATGTCGTAGTCGATGTACTCGTTGTCGTCGACGTCCCACATGTAGGCGGCATCGGCTCGCTTTACCACGATGGGATGCGGGTCATAGGCCTGGAAGCTGGAGGGCACTCCGAGCGGTAGGACCTTTCTGGCGCGCTCGTTCGCGCGTCGAGATCCGGCGGTTCGCTCGCAGTAGAGAGCGATCTCGCGGGCGGTGATTTGCTTGGCCCGATCGCCGAGGCGACGAGTTGCGCTGACTGAAGATTCCGTGGTCGACACGGTTAAACACCCCTTCAAGGTTGCTCCCATACTAGCAGGGCTCCGAGACGAGTCTGAGCGGGAGTCACAAACATCCACGGGCGGTGCGAATCCGCACCTGATCTGGCAGAATGAACACGCACATGGTGGGCGTAGCTCAGTCGGTTAGAGCGTCAGGTTGTGGCCCTGAAGGCCGGGGGTTCGAATCCCCTCGTTCACCCCAAGTCATACGAAGTCGCACGTCGGAACCGGTTCCGGACCCGAGAATCTCGTGGGAAACGGGAATCCTTGGGCGGAACAACTCGGGCATCTACACTTGCCCTTCGCGCTAGGCACCTCTAGCTCAACGGCAGAGCAGTGGACTCTTAATCCATTGGTTCTGGGTTCGAATCCCAGGGGGTGCACCACCTCGAATCCGGCACGAATGGTTCTCATACCACTTTCCTCCGGTCGATTCCCCCACTGATTCGTCACGGAACGGAGCAACATGCGAGTGCTCGTGATCCACGCTCATCCCGACCTCGAGTCGTTCAGTCGTGCCCTTCTGACCGCCGCCCTCGATGGCTTGTCTCGCGCGGGTCATGACGCGACCGTGATCGATCTGTACGCGCTCGATTATCCCGGTGGTCCGACCCGCGACGAGTGGCGCGCCTACGAAACCGAGTCCCCGGTCCTCGACCCGATGGTCGCCGAACACGTCGAGTTGGTGCGATCGACCGAGGCCCTCGTCTTCGTGTACCCCACGTGGTGGAGCACCATGCCCGCGATCATGAAGAGTTGGTTGGAACGCACCATGGTCATGGGCCTCGCCTTCACCCTCGACGAACGCACTCGCCTCATCCGGCCCGGCCTCGGTCACGTGCGGCATCTCGTCGGCATCAGCACCTACGGATCGCCTCGCTGGTACGTGAAGTTGGTCAACGACAACGGACGCCGCACGATCACCCGAACGCTCCGATTGTCCACGGGGGGCAAAGCCCGCACCACGTGGCTGCCCCTCTACACGCTCGACAGCCAGACTCCCGAAGGTCGAACCACCTTTCTCGATCGCGTGCGTCGTTCGATGGAGAAGCTGTCGTGAAGGTTCTCGTCGTGCACGCCCATCCGGATCCCGAATCCTTCAACCACGAGTTGATGCAACGGGTCGTCCGCGGATTGCGGTCGGCCAACCACGACGTGCGCGTGCGCGATCTGTACGCCGAGGACTTCGATTCACGGCTCACACGCGACGAAAAACGCGACCACATCGCCCCACCGGAAACCAAGCCTCACCTCGCCGGGTACTACGACGAACTTCGGTGGTGCGAGGCGTTGGTGTTCGTTCACCCGACGTGGTGGGGTGCTCAACCGGCCGTGCTCAAGGGCTGGATCGACCGCGTGTGGGCCTGCGGAGTGGCCTGGGAGCTCCCCGAGGGAGCCAAGCGACTGAAGCCCACTCTGCACAACGTGCGTCGCATCGTCACGTTCACCACGCACGGTTCGCCGTGGCGCATCAACGCGTTGCAGGGGGTGCCCGGGAGACGGATCGCCAACCGTTCGTTGCGCCTCATCTGCCATCCGTTGTGTCGAACGCGATGGATCGCGCTGTACTCCATGGACTCCAGTACCCCGGACCGGCGAGAGCGATTCCTGCGTCGTGCCGAACGCGTGGCATCGCGCCTCTAACGCGCGGCGGCCAGCGCCACGGCCACCTCGGCGGCGACGCGCGCGTTGTTCTCGGCCAACGCCAGATTGGCGGGCACGCTGCGACCGTCGGTGACCTCGCCGATGCGACCCAACACGAACGGCGTCACCGCCGCACCTCGGATGCCCGCGGCTTCGCAGTCACGCAACGCGTTCTCGAGCACCGCGCCGATTCGGGCCGCGTCGAGTTCGGATTCCGGCGGAATGGGCACGGTCAGCAACAAGCCCGACGCGTCTCGCGAACGATTGCGATGAACCGACGCCACCTCGGTGGCCGTCTCGACGCGATGCGGAATGGGTAGGCCCGACGAACGCGTGTAGAACGCCGGGAACCAGTCGTGTCGCCACCCCAACACCGGAACACCGGAGGTCTCGAAGTATTCCAAAGTCCGTGGCAGATCGAGGAACGCCTTGGCCCCGGCCGACACGGTGATCACGGGATGGGACGCGATGGCGTCGAGATCGGCCGACACGTCGCCGGAGATCTCGACCCCGCGATGCACACCGCCGATGCCTCCGGTGGCGAACACGCTCACTCCCCCGGCGGCCGCGATGGCCACGGCGGCCGACACCGTGGTCGCCCCGAAATCCCACCGTTGGGCCACGGCGACGGGAACGTCGCGTTCGGCCACCTTGCGAGCCGCTCCGAGGATTCGCGGGTGTTCGGACTCCGCGATCCCGAGACGCACCTCACCGTCGAGCACCGCGGTCACCGCCGGTACGCAGCCTGCCGCGCGAATCACGTCGAGGCATCGACGCAACGCGTCGGCGTTGGCCGGCGAGGGCAGACCGAGGTGTGAGAAGATCGTCGACTCGAGGGCCACCACCGGACGACCGGACGCCAACGCCGTGGCCACTTCATCGGACGGGGCGACACGAAGGCTCATAGAGCGACCAGTCTCGCACCACGCACGAAGCGACTGACGGCTTCGACGTGGTGCGTGTGGGGGAAGAGATCGAGAACTTCCGAATACTCGAGCCGGTAGCCCGCGTCGGTCAACAGGCGGGCGTCACGCCCGAGGGACGCCGGATCGCACGACACCAGCACGATGATCGGGGCACCGGTGGCGACCAACGAGGTCACCCCCGCCGCACGAAGTCCGTCGCGGGCCGGATCCGCCACGACCGCACCACAGGGTTCCGACACCCACCGCTCGAACGCGGATTCGACCACGCGGGCTCGGCGATTCCGGAGATTGTGTCGAGCGTCCGCGCACGCCGACGGATTCGATTCGACCACCAGCACCTCGCGGTCACCGACATCGACCGTGGCCGCGAAGAGCCCGATACCTCCGTACGCGTCGAGCAACGGACCCGACCCCCATGTCGCCGACGGACCGAGTGCCGACGTCACCCGCTCCACCAGAACCTCGGCCGCCCGCGGCGAGGACTGGAAGAACGAGGCCGCGCTCACACGGAACTCGACGCCGTTCACCACTTCGGTGATCGTCGACTCCGGGCCCCCGACGATCGAGGACTCGAGCCCGAAAACTCCCGCGGGTTCCGACCACACCACCACGGCACCGTCGTGGTTGCTCACGCGAACGACGGCCTCTTCGGCCGACTCCAGGCGCAGGTCGTTGAACACGGGCGCCAACCCCGGGTGAGCGATCAGGCATCGATCGACCGTCACCACGTCATGACTGCGCCGACGCCGAAAGCCAACACGCCCGTCTGCGGACCGAGCGACACGGATCGTCGTTCGCGCGCCCACGGAGGGTACGTCGACATCGGGAAGACGAACGTCGGGATCGACGATGCGCCCGAGGCGAGCCAACGATTCGCGCACGATGTCGCGTTTGATCTCGCGTTGGAGCGACACCGAGGCGTGTTGCAGATCGCAACCTCCACATCCCTCGCGGACGAATCGACAGGGAGGATCCACCCGCTGTGGATTCGATTCCAACACCTTCGTCGTCGCGGCTCGGGCATAGTCCCGCGATTGCTTGACGATGTGGGCCTCCACCATTTCGCCGGGCAGGGCACCCTCGACGAACACCACGCGCCCGTCATCGAGACGGCCGAGGCCGTCTCCTTCGGCCACCACCTTTTCGATGCGCACGGTCGCCGTCGTTCGAACCCGCTCCGTCGCCATCGTGCCGAGGCTATTGGGGCTATCGTGACGGCGTGGCCCTGCCGATCCAGATCGTTCCGTCCGTCCTTCCTTGCGATTTCGCCCGCTTGGGTGCCGAGATCGAGGCTCTCGATACCGCCGGCGTCGACCACTTCCAATGGGACGTCATGGACGGACAATTCGTTCCGAACCTCACCTTCGGTCCCGACGTCATCGCCGCAGCCCGCAAACACACGACGAAGCCCTTCGAGGCGCACCTGATGGTTCTCACCCCGGACGTGCTGGCCGCGCGCTACGTCGAAGCCGGATGCTCGCGACTCATCGTTCACGTCGAGGCCTGCCCGCACCTTCACCGCACCCTGGGCAACATCGCCTCGATGGGCGCCAACGCCGCGGTGGCACTCAACCCGCACACGCCCATCGGCGAGGTCGAGAACGTGCTGGACCTCGTCGACATGGTCCTCGTCATGACCGTGAATCCCGGGTTCGGCGGTCAGTCCTACATCGCGAGCATGGAGCCCAAGATCGCCGAACTTCGGGCATTGATCGAGCGACGTGGTCTCTCCGATCGCGTGAACATCGAGGTGGACGGAGGCATCGGACCGAACACCATCGAAGGCGCGGTGGCCGCCGGGGCGAACGTCCTGATCGCCGGCACGGCGCTCTTCCGCTACAGCGAAGGACTCGAGTTCGCGGTCAGTGATCTTCGCGCCAAGGCACTCGCCGCCCGCGGCTGACGCACCTCAACGACGAGGCTCGCCGTCCCACGTCCGCCGGCCGGACCGCCACACGGTGACCGCAAGAGCCCTCAACGTGGCGAGCCCGAGCAATCCGCCGAAGACCCACACGAACGGCAACAGGATCGCACGGGCGAGTCTTCCCTTGGCATTGGACAATGGAGCCAGAACCCCGCTCTCGACCGGTCCACCGTCGATCGTGAGCGTGCGGACCGCGTCCTCGATTTCGGGACAGTCGGCGTCGGAGTTGTCCATGCCGATGATCTGACTTCCACCGAAGAGGGGCTCGGGGTCGCGCACCTTCGAATACAAGGCCCCGGTCTCGGCTTTCACTCCGACGGCCACGATGTAGTTGTCGCCGATGGCGAGGAACCGCACGTCCTCCTCGTAGAGCACGTCGACCAGACCAGTGGCCTCGTAGCCCTCCAAAGTTCCACCGCGCATTTGATCGATGCGAAAGCGCGCCGTACGAGGATCGGCCGCCACGATGGTGCCCACGAAGGTGGCTCGTACCGGGGCGGGAATCACGCAACTGGCCGGCACCGTGTTCGTGGGCGTCGCCACCACCGTGGTGTCCGTGATTCCGCCACCGCCACCGGCCGACCCATCCTCCACCGGAACGTCGGTAACGGGCGGGTCGGTGACGGGAGGTGCCGCTGCCGAGACCGACGACAAACCCCATGCGAGCGAGATCAGTGCGAGCGAGATCAGTGCGAGCGAGATCAGTGCGAGCGAGATCAGTGCGGGTCCAGCGACGAGCACGGGAACCGTACCGCTCGCGGCTCGCCGTGTCGTTCCCATCAGCGACACGCTAGTGAACGCACCCCGCGGTCCGGGGTCGGTCGATCAACGCCCCTTGAACGTCGGGGTGCGCTTTTGGATCCAGGCCGAGATCGCTTCGGCCGTGTCCTTGGTGCTGAAGTTGACCGACTGGGCGATTCCCTCGTCGTCGAGAGCCTCTTCCATGGTCACCTGCATCGCGTTGTTGAGCATGCGCTTCGATTGAGCCAACGCGATGGGCGGTAGCGCCAACAACCGATCGCACCAGTCACCGACGAACGCGTCCAGTTGCGCGTCGGGCACCACCCGATTCAGCAGGCCGAAGCGATCGGCCTCCTCGGCGGAGAGGATGTCGGCGAAGAACGCCAATTCCTTGGCCTTGTGCATTCCGATCCGACGCGGAAGGACCCACGAACCACCACCGTCGAGAGAAAGTCCGCGCTTGGAGAAGATCTCGGAAAAGCGGGCGTTGTCGGACGCCACCACCAGGTCGCAACCGAAGGCGATGTTGCACCCCACACCGACGGCCACGCCGCGAACCTTGGCGATGGTGGGTTGGGGCAGCCGGTGGATGGCCAGAATCGCCGTCGACACCTCACGCATCGAGTAGTAGTAGTGCCCGTGTTGACGGGCCTTGGTCTGCCCCTCGCGCGAACCGATGCTCGACAAATCGGCACCGCTGCAGAACTCGTTGCCGGCACCAGTGAACACCACCACGCGGTCGTCACCGTTGTGCTGAATCTCGTTGAGCACCTCGATGAGCTCCACCCACATCACACCGTTCACGGAGTTCTTGCTCGTGGGTCGATTGAAGGTGACGGTGACCACTCCGCGGTCACGCTCGACGAGGAGGGTCTCGTAATTCTTGGTGGCATCGCTGGAAGGGCTCACGAAGACGACGATAATGAAGCCATGGGATTCAACCCCTATCGGAAATTCCGGGCCCGTCGTGCCGACTACGTGTTCGTCGTGGCCGCCCTCGTGGCCGCTGTGGCGCTGGTCGTCTGGGCCTTCGCCGGCTGAGACGATGGCGTCATCACGGCGGCGAACCGGCATCTGGGACGGTCTCTACGGCCCCGTCGAGGTGCGCCGGGTTCAGCCGTATCAGGCGGTCAAGGAGTACGTCTGCCCCGGCTGTCACCAGCGCATCCCCACGGGCATGGGTCATTACGTGGCCGTTCCACGCGACGCACCCGATCTGCGTCGTCATTGGCACTACGCCTGTTGGGATCGACGTTCGGATTCCTGACTCAGAACGCCGCCTCGATCACCTCGACGACCGCCGAGTCTCCGACGCCGACGACACAGGCCACGTCGAAGCGCAGTCGAACGTCGCGCACTCCGCGTTCCGACATCCATGCCACGGCCAAGCGCCGAACGCGCCGTTGCTTCTCGAAGTTCACCGCGTGAGCCGGCGATCCGAAGCGGTCGGTGGATCGCGTCTTGACCTCGCAGAACACCAACTCACCGTCGCGCACGGCGACGATGTCGATCTCACCTGCGCGACAGCGCCAGTTCCGGTCCATGATCTCGTAGCCGTGACCGCGATACCACTCGACCACCGTGTCCTCGCCCTGCGACCCCAGATCGCGATTGTGGTTCAGGCCTGGTCGAGGTCCACCACGTCTTCGCGGGGAAGTTCCTCCACGTTGACGTCCTTGAAACTGAGGATCCGCACCTTGGGGACGAAACGGCTCTTGCGGTACATGTCCCACACCCATGCGTCGGTCAGCTCCACTTCGATGAGCGGCCGAGCACCGTCGCCGGTGACCTTCACGTCGACCTTGTTCGCCAGATAGAAACGGCGCTCGGTCTCGATGGCGAAGCGGAACATGCCCGCCACGTCTTGGTACTCCTGCGCGAGATGAAGCTCGCGATCGGCCTCAAAGTCCTCGAGATCGTCGGTGCTCAATGGAGGGGTCCTCGACCCGATGCCGTCTGACGTCCGCGACGCGGGTTCAGAAGTCGCGCTTCTCGCGGACCTTGGCGGCCTTACCGGTGCGGTCGCGCAGGTAATACAGCTTGGCGCGACGCACGTCTCCCTTCTTCACGACCTCGATCTTGGCGACCGAAGGGGTGTGCAAGGGGAAGGTGCGCTCGACACCCACGCCGTAGCTGACCTTGCGCACGGTGTAGGTCTCCTGCACGCCCGAGCCGTGACGGCCGATGACGTTGCCCTGGAACACCTGGATGCGCTCCTTGCCGCTTTCGACGACGCGCACATGAACCTTCAACTCGTCGCCGGGTTCGAACTCGGGGATGTCGGTGCGGATGTTCTGCTGGTCAACGATGTCGGTGGTCTTCATGGGATTCGTCCTCGGTTGGTGGACCGGCCCGCCTGTGCGGGGCGCCGGTCACGGCTGGTCAAGGATACGGGCAGGCGGGGAACTCTTCCAACAGGGCTTTCTCCCGATCCGACAGCCCCCCGCGGGCGTCGATCAGGTCGGGGCGCGCCCTCAGGGTGCGATGAAGGGCCTGAGCCAGTCGCCAGCGCTCGATCTGGGCGTGATTCCCGCCTCGCAGCACCTCGGGCACGGTCCAGCCCCGGAAATCGGCCGGACGCGTGAAATGGGGCTCCTCCAGCAAGCCGGAGAATCCGAAGCTCTCGGTCACCGGACTGGCGGCATTGCCCATGGCCCCCGGGAGCAGGCGCGTCACGGCCTCGATCACCATGCAGGCCGCCACCTCTCCCCCGTTCAGCACCACGTCGCCCACGCTGATCTCGCCGTCGCACAGGTGTTCTCGCACCCGATGGTCGACTCCCTCGTAGCGCCCGCACAACAGGCTGAAGCCGCCCCCTTCGACGTGCGTGGCGGCCAGTTCCTCGGCCAGTCGCTGATCGAAACGACGTCCGCCGGGGCTCAACAAAAACAGTGGTCGTGGCGGGTTCGCTGCTTCGACCGACGCGAAGATCGGCTCGGCTCGCATCACCATGCCGGCGCCTCCTCCGAACGGGGCATCGTCGACGGTGCGGTGCACGTCGGTGGTGTGCTCGCGCAGGTCGTGACAACGCAGGTCGAGTAAACCGTCCTCCCGACACTTGCCAAGCAGGCTCTCCGCGCAAAAGGTGTCGACCAACGACGGGAAGATCGTGAACACGTCGACGCGCATCGTCACTCCTCGTCGTCGAACACGTCGAACAAACCGGCGGGCGGGTCGATGAGTGCGGTGTATCCGCCGGCGTCGTTGGGACGCACCGACACCACGAAGTTGACCGGCACCAACGCGCCGCTCTCGAGTTCCAACAGATCGTTGGCCGGGTTCGCCACCACGGCCACGCAACGACCGTGACGGGTTCCTTCCACGTCCACGACATCGGCTCCGATGGCCTCGTGCACCCAAACGGCATCGGGATCGTCGATGGGTTCGGCCCAGATGACCCGGTTCACCAGACGCTCGCAGAGAGTGCGGTCATCGATGCCCACCAACGACACGATCCACCGATCCGGACCGGTGGAGAACATGGGCGTGCTGGAAGCCACCTCGAACCAAGAACCGGCCCACAGGCGCGCCCCGCGGCCGACTCGCTCGTGACGATCGGTCGTGAGCTTGACGTAGATCTGACCCCGTACTCCGTGCGGGCGGCCGAATCGACCGACCTCCAACAGCCCGTCAGGGCGTGGGGTGTATTCCGATGCGGTCGTCACGGCGGATTCCGTGAACGCGGATCAGTCGACGAAGTCGACGTCGACTTCGTGGCCATCCTTGGCGGCGGCGGCCCGCACGAGGGTGCGGATGCTCTGCGCCGTGCGACCGCGTCGTCCGATGACCCGACCGAGATCGCCCGGACCGACCTTCACTTCGAGACGAAGACGGTGGCGTCCCTCGGTCTCTTCCACGTTGACGGCGTCAGGATCGTCGACGATGGAACGGACCACGTGGGTGAGGACGGCGACAGCCGTCGGAGTGGAGATCTGATTGGCGTCGGTCATCGCGCCGACGTCACTTGCCGCGGGCGCTGGTGAACTGAGCCCACGCACCCGAGATCTCGAGGAGCTTCTTCACGCGCTCGGTGGGCTGAGCACCCTTCATGAGCCACTGCACGGCCTTGTCGTTGTCGATGTTCAACACCGACGGCTCCTGGCGCGGGTTGTACTGACCGATGATCTCGAGGAACGCACCGTCACGGGCCGAGCGGCTGTCGCTGGCGATGACGCGGTAATGAGGCTGCTTGGTCTTTCCGACGCGGGTGAGACGCAACTTGACTGACATGCGGTGATGACTCCTGACTGGGGCGCCCGGGACCAGCCACAGGCAGACGAGGAAGGCTAACCGCCCTCCACGCCTTCCCCAACGCCCTAACGGGAAGGAGGAAAGCCCGGAAAACCGCCCCCGGGACCGCCGGGACCGCCGGGACCCGGCAGACCTCCGCCGCCGAGGGCGCCCAGACCGGCCAGTCCGGCCATCTTGCCCTTCTTGCCCTTCTTGCCCGGGGCCATCGCGCCCATGCGCTTCATCATCTTTTGCATCTCGGAGAACTGCTTCACGAGCCGGTTCACCTCGGCGATGGATCGTCCGCTTCCGTCCGCGATGCGCTGACGGCGGCTGCCGTTGATGATCTCGGGTTTGCGACGCTCCTCGCGGGTCATGGAGCGGATGATGGCCTCCACGGGCTTCAGGTCGTCGTCGCCGATCTTGGCGTCCTTCAACTCCTTGGGCATGCCCGGCATCATTCCGAGAAGTCCGCCGAGCGGCCCCATCTTCTTGAGCGACTGCATCTGCTCGAGGAAGTCGTCGAGGGTGAATTCGCCCTCGAGCAACTTGGCCGCCGCCTCCTCGGCCTGATCCTTCTCGAAGGCCTTCTCGGCCTGTTCGATGAGCGTCAGCACGTCGCCCATGCCCAGGATGCGGCTCGCCATGCGATCGGGGTGGAACTGATCGAACGCGTCGAGCTTCTCCCCCGTGCTGGCGAAGGCGATCGGGCGGCCGATGACCTCTTTCACGCTGAGGGCCGCGCCACCGCGGGCGTCGCCGTCGAGCTTGGACAGGATCACGCCGTCGATCTGCAACGTGGCGTGGAAGGCCTCGGCGACGGTGACGGCATCCTGACCGGTCATGGCGTCGATGACGAGGAAGGTGTAGTTCGGGGTGATCTGATCGGAGATCCGACGGATCTGCTCCATCATCTCGTCGTCGATGGCCAAGCGACCCGCGGTGTCGACGATGAGCACGTCCTTGCCCAATCGACGGGCCTCGGCCAGACCCCGCGTCGCCGTGTTCACCGGATCGCCGGGTTCGCTGAACACCGGCACGTCGATCTGGCGACCCAACGTACGCAACTGCTCGACCGCGGCCGGTCGCTGCAGGTCGGCGCCGACCAGGAGCGGGTGGCGTCCCTGCGACTTGAACCAACGGGCCAACTTGGCCGAGTTGGTGGTCTTGCCCGAGCCTTGCAGACCGGCCATCAACACCACGGTGGGCGGTCGGCTGGCGTAGGTGATCTTGAGCGTCTCGCCACCGAGGATGTTGGTCAGTTCCTGATTGACGAGTTTGACGACCTGCTGACTCGGATCGAGTGCCTTCGACGACTCGATCCCGATGGCACCCTCGCGGATGCGCGCCACCACGTTGCGCACCACCGAGACGTTGACGTCGGCCTCGAGGAGGGCGGTTCGGATCTCCTTGAGCACCTCGTCGACGTCGGCCTCGGTGAGGCGACCCTTGCCGCGGATGCGCTTGAAGATGCCGTCGAAACGGTTGGACAGATTGTCGAACATGACGGGGTCAGGCTACCGCCGACCCGAGTGGGGGTTCCCGTCGTGGTTCCGGGCGGGTTTCGCGCGCCGAGGCGTCACGAAACCCGCCCGGTACGTACGCGGACGAGAACGTCAGCCGACGGTCGAGGCGGTGACCACGTCGTCGACGATCGTCAGGTTCACCCGGTCGCCGCGGTAGTCCGCCGTGACCGGGAAATCCTCTCCGTCCCGCGACACCACGCGCACGTCCCAACCCTTCGACTTGGCCGCTTCGGTGGCCTCGGCCTCGCTCGAACCGACGAGGGCCGCGGCGTCGACGTCGGCGATCATCGCGTCGGACGGATCAACCGCGGGATCGATCGCCGGCTCGATCACGCCCGGCTCCACGGCGATCGGCTCGGCCTGCTGCACATACTCGTCGGGCAACGCCGACACCGTGTACCGCGGGGTGTAGCCGTATTCGTCCTCGGCCGCGATGAAGGAGTAACCGGGAACGAGGTAGATCGAACCGTCCTGGCCGTAGAGCATGACGAGTTCCTCCTCGACGGCCACGATCGTCACCTCTTGCACCTCCAACTCGACGGGCACGTCGGT
>Ga0169931_10004966_pt1 | contig 20482 bp, 19 predicted proteins | sample Kivu_15m_20L_FD_129675 | JGI IMG/M metagenome (GOLD analysis project Ga0169931, IMG submission 129675) | Freshwater microbial communities from Lake Kivu, Western Province, Rwanda to study Microbial Dark Matter (Phase II) - Kivu_15m_20L... | ecosystem: Environmental > Aquatic > Freshwater > Lake... | reverse complement strand
GGGGTAAAATGCTGACAATAAAGATAACCTTCGGAGGTGGCGATGCACTGGTATCTCGTTCATACCAAGCCCAGACAGGAAAAGTGCGCCCTGGAAAACCTCCAGCGCCAAGGGTTTCAGTGCTATCTGCCCACCCTCCCATCTGAAAAGCTCCGTCAGGGCTTGCTGACGATTGCAGATGAACCTCTGTTCCCGCGCTACCTGTTCATCCGTCTGGGCCAGGGCGATTCAGCGCCAAGCTGGGCACCCATCCGTTCGACCAAAGGCGTCAGCCGGCTGGTCAGCTTTGGGGTGGAGCCGGCCAAGGTGGCCGATAGTTTGGTTGATGTCCTGCGCGCACAAGAAGCGTCTGTTCAAGCCGAGCCGGAGCGTCTGTTCAAGCCCGGTGATCGCGTGCGCCTCACAGAAGCGCCGTTTGCCGGCATCGAAGGCATCTACCAAATGGCCGACGGCGAGCGTCGCGTCATGGTGTTGATTGAACTCCTCTCCAAGCAAGTCCGGGTGCGAGTTGCGCCGGCCAACCTGCGCAAGCTCGGCTGAAGCTCGGTCGAAACATTTCTCAAAGTCATGACGGTGTGGCAAAATACAACCATCCGTTAGGCCTTTTGCAGCACTCCGCTGCTTATAAAAAGCCTCGGAATCCCCTGTTAAACCTCGCTGACCGCGCTTGCTGATCGTGAAACGGCATGGCGGTAGCGTGCCTAAAGCGCATTGATCACCATTCCCCAATTGAAGCAAATGGCCGGTTTCCAAAAGGTAATCGGTGCCATGTTGCGCGTGTGCATTCTCCGGGAGTATCTTCCCTCATGAAAATCGCCATCGCAGGCACCGGCTACGTTGGCTTGTCCAACGCCGTTTTGCTGGCTCAGCACCACGAAGTGGTCGCTCTCGACATCGTCCCCGAGAAAGTGGCGATGCTGAATCGCAAGGAATCCCCTATCGTCGATACCGAGATCGAGGACTACCTCCAGCATAAGCCGCTGAACTTGCGCGCCACCCTGGACAAGCGCGAGGCCTATGAAGGCGCCGAGTTCGTCATCATCGCCACCCCCACCGATTACGATCCCGAGACCAACTACTTCAATACGAAATCCGTCGAGGCCGTGGTGCGTGATGTCATGGCCATCAACCCGCAGGCGGTGATGGTCATCAAGTCCACCGTGCCGGTCGGTTATACCGCCAAACTCAAGGCCGAGCTCGGTTGCGACAACCTCATCTTCTCGCCCGAGTTCCTGCGTGAGGGCCGCGCCCTGTACGACAACCTCCACCCCTCGCGCATCATCGTCGGTGAAAAGTCAGAGCGTGCCGAGACCTTCGCACGACTGCTGCAGGAGGGCGCGATCAAGCAAGACATCCCCGTGCTGTTCACCGACAGCACCGAGGCTGAGGCGATCAAGCTCTTCGCCAACACCTACCTGGCCATGCGCGTGGCCTACTTCAACGAACTCGACACCTACGCCGCCACCCACGGCCTGGACACGCGACAGATCATTAACGGCGTTTGCCTCGACCCGCGCATCGGCGCTCACTACAACAACCCCAGCTTCGGTTATGGCGGCTACTGCCTGCCCAAGGACACCAAGCAACTGCTGGCCAACTACCGCGACGTGCCGCAGACCCTCATCCACGCCATCGTCGAGGCCAACACCACTCGAAAGGACTTCATCGCGGCTGAAGTGGTCCGGCTATGTCAATTTGATCAGTCTGACAAAGCCCCCGTGGTTGGAATTTATCGTCTGGTGATGAAGCAGGGCAGTGACAACTTTCGCGCCTCCGCCATCCAGGGCATCATGAAACGGATCAAGGCCAAAGGTATCGAGGTCATCGTTTACGAGCCTACGTTAAAGGATTCGAGGCATTTTCATTTGCGCGTAGTGAATGATTTGGCTGCTTTCAAGCAAGAGGCGGATGTGATCATTGCCAATCGGCGATCACCTGAATTAAATGATGTCGCTGGAAAAATTTACTCGCGAGATTTGTTTGGGAATGAATGAAATTGTTCGACGCGCAATCCTCGATGGTGGTTCTGGCACTCGTCTTTCGCAGATGTCTCGTGCGGGCTTTGCCAAGCCGTTTCTTTGCCTGACTGTCGTTGAAAGCTCTCTTAAAGAAGCGGTCACCCGCTGGTGTTTCGCGCAATATTAGCCATGGCCTGAAACAGTCGACATATGAACATCCTCCTAACTGGCGGCATCGGCTATATTGGCAGCCACACAGCCGTGGTGCTGGCAAAGGCCGGGCATCATGTGGTGCTACTAGACAACCTATGTAATAGCCAACCTGTGGTGGCCGAGAGGGTGGCTGATATCGTGGGCCAGTCATTGCCACTCGAAGTGGCTGATGTGCGTGATACTCTTCGAACGCAGCAATTGTTGCGCGCTCACAGTATCCAGGCGGTGGTGCACTTAGCAGGGCTAAAGGCCGTGGGCGAGTCGGTGCAACAACCTCTTGACTATTTCGACGTCAACGTGGGCGGTGCTATCAGCCTTTTGAAGGCCATGAAGGCAGAGGGCGTGCGCCAACTGGTGTTTTCCAGCAGTGCCACAGTGTATGGACAACCCAAATACCTGCCTCTTGATGAAGGTCACCCCACTAGAGGCACCAACCCCTACGGCCGAACCAAGCTGCACATAGAACAAATGCTACGTGACCTGGCCGACAGCGACCCCACTTGGCGCATCGTCATCTTGCGCTACTTTAACCCTGTGGGCGCACACGCCAGCGGCCTCATCGGGGAAGACCCCAGTGGCACGCCCAACAATCTAATGCCCTATATGGCCCGCGTGGCCACAGGCCAACTGCCGCATCTCAACGTGTGGGGAAGCGACTACTCCACGGCCGACGGCACCGGGGTTCGCGACTACCTCCACGTGATGGATTTGGCGGAAGGCCACCTAGCGGCCCTCCTCCATCTGGCCGGCCACAGCGCAGAGGCATGCGATGTATTTAACTTAGGCACGGGACTTGGAACTAGCGTGCTCCAGATGGTTCAAGCCTTTGAAGAAGCGTGTGGCAGTTCAGTTCAACTCCAAATGGCCCCACGCCGTCCTGGCGATGTAGCAGAATGCTGGGCCAACCCAGCCAAAGCACAGGAAATATTGCAATGGCGGGCATCTAGAGGTTTGGAAGAAATGTGTGCTAGTGCTTGGAAATTTTGCACAACCCCTCGGAGCAGCGCTTAATACAATTTTGGCTGCATTTATCTATCATAATTTGGAAATGCGCAAATACAACACCCAGTGTATAGCCGAAGCGACTTTAAAATGCTGCCCTTCCTCGATTCCGGTAGGAATCAATATGGCTTCACCGGTAGTCATTAAGTTTTTATCCTTAATAAATTTAACATTGGGCGTTAATCTTCATTAATGGTTGGTCTGTGTTGATTAAATATGAGATGCGTGCAAAAGAATTAAAGCCGATAATAAATTTTAAGATGACTGCATTGGCTATGCTGGGGGTGTCTGTATTCTTTCTCTTGACTCCTAGCCATGAAAAAATTGGCATTTCGTCTCTGGTTGCTTCCCTTTTAATCTATGCGATGATTAGACGAGATGAGGCTACTATCGTAAGATTCGGATATTTAATTTCCGCAATTTGTTTGATTTTTTTTTTGCCAATGTTCGGCTATGGGGGGTGGAAGACCTACCTCATTGTTTATGCTGGAGCCTTCCTTGCTGGCTACAGCATCTTTTATAACAAGCATGATCTTAGGCCAACATTTATTCTTGTGTTTTTTCTTCCTTGGATGCTTCACATTCTTATCGGAGCTCTGCAGATCGCCAATCACCTGATCAATTATGATGCACTAAATATTCAGCATTTATTGGTATCGTCAAAGTCTTCACTTTCAATCGGCGTCAAGTATTATTCAGTTGTTATATCGTTCGTCATTACCAGCTCATTTGTATTTTTTCACATGAATAAAAATACAAGCTGGAAGTATATTTTTGCATTATCGCTATTAATGCTTGGTTTAATAGATAACAGGGCTGCTCTAATAAGTGTGAGTATAGCTACAATTGCCTTCCATGTCGCATTTGGGATGCGCTTCGGGTGGACGCGTGCAGCAAATTGGACATTTCTGGCTATGATTGCATTTGCTGTAATGTTGGTCTTAATTGTTTATTCACCGAGATTGCTTCTAGGTTACGAAAGTATAGTTGCTTCATTAAACTTTCAAGAATATCAATCTTGGAAAGACAATAGTTTATTTTTAAATGAATTTTGCGAGGGGGATGGAGCTAAATGCACGGTAGATCAGTCGATTTTTTATCGACTTTCATGGCTCTTCTGGGGGGGCATGGTAGTCTATGATAATCCAATGGGGATCGGATTTGGGGTAGGGCCGCTTGATACAGCTCTGCAACTATATGGCATGCACAATGGCAAAAATTTGGAGCGTGATTTTCATAGCGAGTTTATGAATATTGCGGTAATGTTTGGCGCGCCTGGGGTGTTGTTATTTTTCGGTTCGTTTTCTCTATTTTTTTGCGCCTTAAAGAAGAAAATTAGAGTGGAAGATAGTCGAAATAGAGTGGGGTTGGCTTATGCTTTTTTAATTCTTCTGTTCCTGCGTCTTTTGATTGAATCTGTTGGTAGCGTTGGCATGTATATATTTTTATTGATGCTTCTAGCGGCGATCGCTGCAGAGGCAAATCGAGCATTCAAGCCCATTTGAATTATATGAGTTGGACTGCAATCATCCCAGCAAGGGCGAACTCGAAAGGTTTGCCTAATAAGAACATACTTTCTCTTCGAGGGAAACTGCTCTATATGTACGCTGTCGATGAAGCTATCGCGGCCGGGGCAGATAAGGTGGTGATCACGACCGATATAGCGCAGATAATTTCAGGAGCGCAAAAGAGGGGCGTAGAAGTTCTTGTCAGGCCACGGGATCTTGCGCTCGACGCCACTTCGATGGAGTCGGTAATCTTGCACGCCTGTAAGACCCTAAACTTATCTGGAACCATAGTGTTATTACAGCCGACATCTCCGCTGCGTCGTGCGAAACATATACAGATGGGGTTATCGATGTATGCGCAAGGGCATTTTGACTTGGTGATGTCAGTCACAGAGGCGAATAGCTCGGTACTCAAATGGGGGTTTTTCGATGGGACTGTTTTTCGCCCCATTTCTGATCCTAAATTTTGCTTTGCTAACCGGCAACAGTTGCCAGGTCTGGTGCGACCGAATGGTGCGATTTATGTGTTCGACGCTGAATCATTTGTTGATCGAGAAGGTTTCCCGGTAGCCAGCATTGGCGCGCTGCGTATGACACCCGAAGAAAGTCTAGATGTTGATACGCTAGAGGACTTCGAGCGCTGCGAGGCAGCTTTAGAAATGAGTGAAAAGGTAAGGTAAGTATGAAGATTGCAAATAGGAAAATTTCAGCGGCGCATTCGCCTCTCGTGGTTGCAGAAATTGGAATCAACCATGGCGGTGACTTGGAGGTGGCCAAGAAAATGGTTTTGGCGGCGCACCAAGCAGGTTGCGAAATGGTGAAACATCAAACGCATTTCGTTGAGGACGAGATGACTGATGAGGCGAAAACGATTTTTCCGCCCAACGCCAACAAATCAATCTGGGATGTGATGGATGAATGTGCTCTCTCCAAGGACGATGAGGTTGCATTAAAGGCTTACGCTGAGTCGCTAGGGATGATTTATATATCAACCCCGTTTTCGAGAGCGGCTGCCGATTTCTTGAATGAGATTGGTGTTCCGGCGTTCAAGATTGGCTCGGGTGAGTGCAATCACTTGCCGCTGATTCGACACATCGCCAAATTTGGCAAGCCTGTCATTATGAGCACCGGGATGCAAACCATCGAGTCTCTGCGACCGTCTGTGCAGATTTTGGACGAGGCGGGAATTGACTACGCGCTTCTGGAGTGCACCAATCTGTACCCATCCCCGCCAGAGATCGTAAGCTTACAGGGCATTGGAGAGTTACAGCGGGCGTTTCCACGCGCTGTAATCGGTTTCTCCGACCACAGCATTGGGCCGGAAATGGCACTTTCGTCGGTGGCGCTGGGAGCTTCCATACTTGAGCGCCATTTCACCGATACGCGCTATCGTAAGGGGCCAGACATTTCCTGCTCGATGGATCCCGCCGAACTGAAATTCCTTATCGACCGCTCACGGGAGATCCACGTTGCGCTAAACAATCCTAAGATGCGGACGGCGCCTGAAGAGGGTGTCTATCGATTTGCACGCGGATCTGTGGTGGCTGACAAGGATCTACCAGTGGGGCATGTGATTACTGAGGCCGATATCTGGGCTCGTCGCCCTGGTTCAGGAGAGGTCGGTGTTGAGCATTTCTATTATTTAATCGGTGCTAAGCTGGCGCAACCAGTTCAGCGAAACCAGCAGTTACGCTGGAGCGATCTGGTGGGTATGGAGCGTCCGGAATGATCGCTCCCCAGAAGAAAAAGGATCACGGCGCATTGGGAAAGCGTCTGTTGTTCGTTACAGGCACACGGGCGGACTATGGCAAGCTAGAGCCACTAGCGCGTGCTGCCCAGAAGGCTGGTTTTCAAATCACGTTTTTCATCACCGGGATGCATATGATGAAGCGGTACGGTGAGACTCGATTGGAAGTAAAGCGATTCATTAATGCGGACTTTTTTGAATACGTTAACCAGCGAGAAGGCGACGCGCTGGATTTCATTCTATCAAAGACCATTCTGGGCTTTTCGGATTTCCTGCACGAGCATAGACCTGATCTGGTTGTAATCCATGGCGACAGGGTGGAGGCGTTAGGCGCTTCCATCGTCTGTGCCATGAGTTATATACCGTCGGCACATATTGAAGGCGGGGAAGTGTCTGGGACGATCGACGAAAGTATCAGGCATTGCAACACTAAACTCTGTGCAACACATTTTGTTAGTTCCGAAGCGGCTCGGCAACGCGTACTTGGTCTCGGCGAAACGCCGGACCGCACGTTCAACATCGGTTCTCCCGAATTGGATACGCATATGCAGCCCTCTGGCGTATCAATTGATGAGGTTAAGGCATATTATGACATCCCTTTTGCTGACTATGGAATCGCTGTTTTTCATCCTGTCACTTCGGAGGTCGACACGATAAAGGAGCAGGCAGAAGCGGTATTTGGTGCGCTGGAGGCGAGCGGGAAGTGTTTTGTGGTGATTGCTCCCAATAACGACCCTGGAACCGACGAGATATTTTCGGTCATTGAGAAGCTACCGGCTGACCGATTTCGGGTTATTCCGTCTATGCGTTTCAACTACTTCTCGGAGTTGATGAAGAACGCCTCACTCATGGTGGGCAACAGCAGCGCAGGTGTAAGAGAGGCACCTTTTCTCGGGTTGGTAAGTATTGACTTCGGAACCAGACAGAATAATCGTGCCCAAGCGGCCTCGGTACTGAGTTGTATGGCCGGTGAAGTGGACAAGCTTCGAAACTTTATCAAGTCTTATTGGGCGAAGAGGCAGGTGCCAGATTCGTCATTTGGCAATGGCTTAGCTTCAGACAACTTTGTTCGAGTTCTCTCAAATCCGGCTTTCTGGCAGATATCTCTGCAAAAAGAGTTTCGTTCCGAGACCTGATGCCGTTGTCGGACAAGCCGGAGGAGCGGCCCTCTTGGGGCGCCCGACTCCTAAACACAAGAATATTCACATGCTGCTTAGACTCAAAGCGTATTTCCTGGAAATTTGGTACCTCGCGGGTGCCGATGTACAACGACTGCGCCTCATATTTGTACTGTTTCTTCTTGTCGGTCTGCTGGATCTCGTCGGACTTGGCTTGATAGGGCAGTACGTGGCGCTCGCGTTCGGGGCCGCGCCTACATCTCCGGTCCTGAGCGCCAGTCTTCGGGGCGTCGGTATGGGGTTCGTCGGGATTGCCTTGCTTCTGGTCTTTGCCATGAAAGCGGGACTTGGCATCTGGGCAAATAAGCGCATCTTTAGCATGGCAGGGCGGATAGAGGCTAACCTCCGCGTGGAATTACTGCGGCGATACCAAGCCATGCCATATCAAGCTTGGGCCGCCAGAAACTCCTCCGATTACATCAATGCTATTAATGTCTGGGCGCCGCAGTATGCGCGCTTAGTCTTGATGTCTCTCCTTCGTGTCAGTGCAGAAGCATTGGTCGCCTGCTTAATCCTCGGTTTTCTTTTTTGGGTCGATCCACGTGCATTTCTTGTATTGTTGGCACTAATTGCCGGCGTTACCCTGCTATATGACCGCATTCTCCAGAAAAAGAATCGTGCCTACGCTGAACGGTTCAGGGCTGCTTCCTCCCTGGTAATTACTGATGTACGCCAAGCGATGGATGGCATCAAAGAGATACGGGTATTGGGGGCAGAGGAATTCTTTAGTGATCGTATAGCGCGAAATGGAGACGCGCTATGTTCGGCGCAAGCCAGTAGTAATACCATTTCGAACTCCTCGCGCTACTTTCTAGAGTTTGTTGTTGTAGTCTTTGCAGTTCTTGTTCCTCTTATGGCATCGAGTACCGGTGGCCGTACTGTCGATTTGGTCCCCGTGCTTGCGATATTCGGGGCGGGCGCAATGCGGCTCGTCACGCTTTTTAGCCTGATTACTACAACCTTAACGCAGCTGCGCTTCTATCGGCAGGTAGTGCACTCTCTTTTCAAGGACCTGAAGCAGGAGGTCCCCAAATCGCGGAGGGAAATTTCCGATCATCCCGAGAGAGATTTCTCCTGTATTTCTGCAAGGAAAATTGGTTTCTCCTACTTATCTGCATCGTCTCCAGTGTTCGATGATGTGGACTTCACAATAAAACGCGGCGATAAGCTAGTGTTGTTGGGGGCGTCCGGCGCTGGCAAATCCACGCTCGTTGACTTGCTTCTTGGCATCCTGCAGCCCAACCGCGGAAGTATCGAGGTGACTGACTCATCGGGGCGTTTGCTGGGGCACAGTGCCGCGCCCTACTCAGTGTATCTACCTCAGTCCACCTTCCTTATAGACGACACAGTGCGTCGGAATGTGGCGCTCGGGCAGGATGATGCGCAGATCGATGAAGCTCTAGTAAGGGAGGCTTTGCAGAGGACTAGGCTTTGGGAAGTTGTTGAAGCTCTGCCTCAGGGCTTGAATACTCCGCTGGGTGATCGCGGTCTTCGTTTATCTGGTGGGCAGCGGCAGCGTATTGCGATTGCGCGAGCTTTCTATCTGGGGAAAACTGTTCTGTTTCTTGATGAGGCCACTAGCGCCATTGATGTCAAGACAGAAGAGGCAATTCTGGACGATCTGCTATCGAGCTCTGATGACTTGACAGTTGTACTCATCACCCACCGTGTTGACATAGGCCATCGTTTTGACCGTATCTATCGGGTGGAGCGCGGTCACGTGCTCGAGGTTACTGACGAATTCCGAAAGAACAGGTCCACTAGATGAGCGTCATTGTCTACATCCCGACTGGCCTTCAAACACCGGAGCTGGAAATCATGCTCTCCAAGGCTCAGTTGGCCATTGACGCCGGCGAGTCTACCGTTATAGCCACTTGCGCCGGCGGGAAAGGCTACGCCTGCTCACTAAATATCTATGGCCTGCGATCAATTTGTGTAGTTTGCAAATCTCAAACCCGTCGTGGTCTGAGTGCCTTGCGCGGTAGTTACGAGCATGTCGAAACAGCTGTTCAGGTCGAATTGCCTATTGGCGTAGCGTTGCGACTGGAAGTGCTTGAAAACCGCTGGACCTTGAAGGATTACAGCTTCGAGGGCGTTGACGTCGGGCAGGCGGCCTACTCCAGCTACATCGGTGTTTCGCGAGACCAGGATCTTGAGGGGCGACTGGCACGATACTCGCTCAGGAAACTATTAACGACTTCAGAAAATTTGGTGGGCTGGGCGCGCATGACGCTGTCGCAACGCACAGCGCATCGCGTCGTCCTGTACAACGGCCGCCAGAACCAATACCGCCCGCTACTGAGGGTCGCGCAGCAAATGAAGATTCCAGTTGAGGTCATGGAGTTCTCAGGCCAGCACGCCGGTTGCGTTTACACCTTCGAAGATCAGTTGCCCCAAGACCTCGATGTTCTGAACCGCAGTATCGAGACGCGTTGGAAGACCTTCGGCGGTGATGTGCGGAAATGCGCAGCGGACTATTACACGTACAAGCGCTCGGGCGGCGTGATCAATGATTCCAAGGCTTATGTGCTTGACCAGAAGGCGGGCATGCTACCCTCCTGTTGGGATGCAAGTAAACACAATGTGGTCATTTTCAATAGCTCGGAGGATGAATTCGCTGCGTTGGGCGGCGAGTACGACAAGACTCTCTACCGCAACCAGACCGAAGCTATCACGCGCTTGTGTGAGTCGCTGCATGACGACCCAGAAGTAGTGCTATGGCTGCGAATTCATCCCAATCTAAAGGATGTAGGCTGGAGCTTTGCTGCTAGGCTTCATGAGTTGCAATCAAAGCACGCCAATGTGCACGTGATTGCTGGTGACTCTCCAGTCAGTTCATACAGCCTGCTCGACGCGTGTGCTATTACCCTCAGCTTTGGATCAACCATGGGGGTGGAGGCGGCGTACTGGGGCAAGCCATCCATATTGGTCGGACGTTGCGTCTATGAGCGGCTTGGATCGGTCTATATGCCAACTACACATGAAGAGGTCGTTGAACTTGTGCGCAAGCGTGATCTTCCCGTGTTGCCGGTAGAGGGGGCCTACAAGGTGGCTTTGTTCTGGAGTCTTGGTGGGCATTCGCTGCACGGTTTTACAGGCAACCGAGCAACTGGCTTCAGGTTTGCAGACCAGCGGCTGGGCAAGACAGCATGGGAAAATCTAAGCTACGGCTTGGGGAAGTTTTTTGAGAAGGTCTTTCTAGGCAAGCTAATAAACTTTGGCTTGAGGAGGGCGAGATGAGATTACGAGAGGGGCGACGGTGCGTTATCTGATCGCTGAAAGCGTGTCACTGAAACCCCACCTTGAGACTGCCGGAGAGGTAGCACTTCAGGCAATAAGCGATGGGCACGAGGTTAGCTTTGCCTGGCTTGGCGAGCATCTGCCTTGGTCGGACTGGAGTCTTCCGGCCATCGCTCGCTTGGTGGGGTGTTCTCTAGAGCGACGTGAGCATCGGTTTGAGCGTCTGCTGGCCAAAGAGGGTGTCAGTGTCGAGGGACGTTCAGTAGACGAACCGGCTTGGCAAAGCGTAATTGAGGAATGGTCGCAGCGCTTTTCGGGTGACTTGGAAGCGCTGAAACAGTATTCCTATCATGGGGCTGCTTTAGGTGCGGGGGCTGCCTCTTCGCTCATTTCTTACACCGGTAACAGTCGCTATGAACCGCATGAGGATCTTGAACGTGTTCGCGCGTGTTTGGCTGCAGCGCTTTTGGTTTACTTGCGTGCGGCCAAGGTCATTCGCGCATGCAGGCCTGATGTGGTTATCACCTTCAATGGCAGATTTGCCACATCCAAGCCCATTGTTGCCGCCGCAGAACAGGCGGGAATTGTCGTACTGCGCCACGAGCGCGGCTACACCTACAGCCACTACGAATTATTTTCGGACGCGATCCATAACTTTGGCTACATTCGTCGGCGCATTGAGCAATCTTGGGATGCCGCTGATCCGCAGCAGCGTGTGCTGCTGGGTCATCAGTTTTTCCGGCGTAGGCGCGGTGGAGACGGCATCGGCTGGTATTCATTCACGGCAGACCAGGAAAAAGGACTGGTTCCAGATCGCACGGTTGGCAAGCGCAGACTGGTCTACTTTTCATCCAGCGATGACGAGTACGCCGCGGTGGCGGATGCTTATGAACCCGGCCCTTGGCCGGATCAACTGAGTGCGGTTCAGGATTTGATCGTCGCTCACAGCGCGTACACAGATCTGGAGCTGGTGATAAGGGTCCATCCCCACTTGGTAAAGAAGTCTGCCGCGGAGCGGCAGCGCTGGGCACAACTCGAGCAGACTGGGGTTCTGGTAATCGCGCCACACGAGCCTGTGGACTCTTACGCCCTCATCGACTCTGCAGAGCTCGTCGCCTCATATGGATCCACCATCGGTATGGAAGCTGCATACTGGGGTAAACCAAGTATCTTGCTGGGTCCTTGTGCCTATCGCGGTTCAGGGGCGGTCCTTGAGCCCGCTGACAAAAGAGAAATTGAAGCGCTGCTTGATTCGCGAAGACCTTTGGTTGCCCCACAGCAGGAGCGCTGCCTTCCATATGGGCACTACTTCCTGACTTATGGGCGCAAGTTCCGCTACTACTCGCCAACATCTCTTTCAGAGGGGAGTTTCCTCGGCCAACGACTGGGGTGGGATCCGTGGCCGATACACCAGCTACGCAAGATGCGAGTGGGCGAGTTTTTTCGAAACGTTAGAAAGTATTTGAATAAAGTATGATGGAAACAAAACGAATTCTTGTGACTGGGGGAGCAGGCTTCCTCGGGTCTCATTTGTGCGAGCGCTTGTTGAGCGATGGCCATGAGGTGTTATGTGTCGACAATTACTTCACGGGTCGCAGGGAGAATATTTCTCATCTTTTTAAAAACCCGGCCTTCGAAGTGATGCGTCATGATGTGACCTGGCCACTTTATGTCGAGGTAGACCAGATCTACAACTTGGCCTGCCCTGCGAGTCCGGTGCATTATCAACACGATCCGGTTCAGACTACCAAGACCAGCGTCCACGGCGCGATCAACATGCTAGGCCTTGCCAAACGCCTAAATGCGCGCATTCTGCAAGCAAGTACTTCCGAGGTGTATGGAGACCCGGACGTACATCCTCAATCCGAAGCGTATTGGGGGCGGGTTAATCCCATTGGCCCCCGTGCGTGTTATGACGAAGGAAAGCGCTGCGCCGAAACCCTATTTTTTGATTACTACCGACAGTGCAATGTGGATATTAAGGTGGTGCGCATCTTCAACACTTATGGTCCGCGCATGCATCCGAACGATGGGAGAGTGGTGAGCAACTTTATCGTGCAGGCGCTTAAGGGGGAGGACATAACAATCTATGGGGACGGCAGTCAGACGCGGAGCTTTTGCTACGTAGACGACCTGATCGAATTTTTTGTGCGCTTTATGGCGACCGAAATGGGAACCACGGGCCCAGTGAATGCGGGAAATCCATGCGAATTTTCCATGCTGCAATTAGCTGAAGAGGTCCTAAAGATCGTGGGAGGCAAGTCTAAGATTGCATTTCGTCCGCTGCCCCAGGACGATCCCAGGCAGCGTCAGCCCGACATTTCGTTGGCCAAGAGCATTACTGATTGGCAGCCCAGTGTGCAATTGAATGAAGGATTGCGCGAGACGGTCAAATATTTCAGAGCCCGGTTGGAAGTTCAATAATGACCAGGGTTTTATTTCTCTCAAATATACCCACCCCGTATCAACTGGATTTTTTCGGAGCGTTGGCGAAATCCGTCGATGTGCTCGCGGTCTTTCTTTGGGGGCGCGAATCCAATCGGGACTGGCGCCTGGCGGAAAAGCCATGGCTTCAAGTGTTGGGCAGCAACCAAGGTAACCCCGGCTGGGACGAACTTTGCGCATTGCTTGATAAATTCAAACCTGAGCATGTGCTCGTGGGGGGGTATCGTCTCCCGTTGTCATTCCGACTGAGATGGTATTGTCTCCGTCATGGAATCTCTTTCCATTACTGGCTGGAGAAGCCTTTGCCCGTCAGCGGGATGCGGGGATTGATTCGACGCGTTGTGTGGGCGCTGACGTTGCCGTTTGCCAAGCAGGTCTTTTGTATCGGAAAAGAGGCAATGGCCGCTTATGGTCCTTTTTCGCGCAGGACAGTAAATCTTCCATATTCAATTGATGCGTCACGGTATACGCAGCGTATTGGATTACCCAGTAAGCCAATCAAATGCCTTTACATTGGGCAATATATCGTCCGCAAGGGTATCCCGGAGATGTTGGATGCGTTTGCCGGCATTGCGCCAGACCAGGCGACGCTTTCTCTGTTTGGATCTGGTGAATTGAAGTCGCTGGTTTCTGACTACACTCAAAAGTATTCTCATATAAGTGAGGGTGGTTTTGTTGAGCCTGATGAACTGCCCCAGTTGATATCCCGGCATGACCTGTTGTTGGTGCCCTCGCGCCATGATGGTTGGGCAGTGGTAGTTGTTGAGGCGATGGTCTCAGGTCTTCCAGTGGTCAGTACGCGCTATACGGGAGCATTTATGGAAATGGGGCTATGGGAGGGGCGAGCCAAAACGGGGGCGCTATGCACAGTTGACGTCAACTCAATCCGTAACGCAGTAGTTGAGTACGCCAATAACCCGAGGCGAATCGTCGTGGAGGGTATTGAGGGCCGTAATGTGTTGCTAGCATCTTTGGCGGAGTCGAAAAATGCCGCCCGAGTGTTGCTGAATGCGCTGAACTAAATATCACCAGATTGGGGTCATAAATGAAGTCTGCAGAAGTAAAGCCTATCGAATGGATCGAGCCAGAGCAATTAAACAAAAACCCCGCAATTCGGAGTAGAGGATTACTGGCTTCAAAGTGGTGTAAAAAGGAACCGGACGATATTTCCAGGACCGTTAGCTACATGACGCTTGATGAGCACAAGAGTTTTGTACGAGAGATTACTTCAAAACTTAATATTGAGCTGAAGGGCGTTGGGGCAGAAATTGGAGCTGGGGCATCTGTTTTGTCAAATTCAATTGCAAGAATCTTCCCTCAGGTAACTAGAATCTATGCTATTGAAATAGTTCCAGAAATGGCGTGTCTCTTGCAGCCTAAAATCATCAGTCATAATGGAAATACTGATCGAATTCAGCCGGTAATCGGGTCGTTTGATGAAATTAAGATCCCTGATTCGTCATTAGATTTTGTAGTTGAATTTGATTCGCTTCACCATTCTGGCGATCTTAATAAAACACTATGTGAATTGTCTCGAGTTTTAAAGGTAGGTGGAAAGCTGGTTGCTTTTGACCGAGCCCAACCGAATGAGATGACGGACGAACAGTTGCGCTATCTTCTCTCAATCGAATATTCCTCGGAATTCAAAAAAACCTACAACATTCCTGTTGATGAGCGCTTCACTCGTGCGCAGAATGGTGAGCACGAACCCCGGGTGCGTGAATGGATATTGGGTCTTAAAAATGCCGGATTTCAAGTTGAAGGGATAACAATATTTACAAAGAGAACTTTCCGTGGGTTCTTAAAAGCTGCCGCGGCCCAAATTCCTTTTTCAATTCGTTCTAGATTGGGTTGGGGGGAGGGGCTTACGGCCAGTAGAAAGATCCTGTTGTATTATTTTTTTCCCTTCCTAGGGAAGTTTTTAAAGATTCAAGAACTAGATTCGATTTTCAAGACCCCGGGCGCTCCAACTGGGAAAACGATTATTTTTGCCGTGAAGAAGTGACGTACAAACCGACCGCGGTCTTTGTGCAAATGGGGATGACGAATATGTGTCGCAAAGCTTAAAGGATTAGCTATGAAGTTGGAATGGATTGAGCACAAGGAAGTGGAAAGCCTTAGCTGGGTTTCTGGAAGGAATAAATTTGCGGACGAGTGCAGTGCTCTTCCCGTCGACGAAATCCTGAAGAAGTATGTTTACCTGTCCGCGAGGGATGCGGAATATCTGTTAAACACAATCAAGAAATTGCATGGCGAGGTATTTAAAGGGGTAGGCATCGAGCTTGGCGCGGGTGTGGCCATCTTTTCGGCGATCTTGTCGAAGATGTCCTCGGTTGATCGAATCTATGCGCTCGAATTGGTACCGAGCGTTGTAAGGAAGATTCAGAATCGTGTTTTTGAGAAATATGGCGATACGAAGAAAGCAATTCCCACCCTTGGATCTTTTGATGACCTGAAGCTTGATGATGGCTCTTGTGATTTTGTTGTCGAATATGACTCCCTGCATCACAGCTTCGATCTGGCAGTAACTCTTAAAGAGGCGTATCGCGTACTCAAACCGGGCGGTGTGCTGGTCGCGATCGATCGTATTCATCCCAACGGACTGCATGATAAATTGAAAGAGAGATTGCTCAATTTTGAGTACAGTGAAGAGTGGCTGGCATCCAACCACTATGATAGTTCGGTACGCCTCACGCGGGAAATGAATGGTGAGCATGAGATTCGGGAGTCTGAGTGGATGGACGCATTTCGTAATGCGGGCTTCTCGTCAGTCAATGTCTCGCACCTGACGCGCCCAGGTGCAAAGCTGTCTTACTATTCCATAGTGACGATGATGCCCGATATATTGAAAAGACGTACACGATACTCAATCTTAAGTGCGCATCCTTTCCCAAAGGTAATACAGTCCTTTTTCAGGAGAGATCCTATACCGTCAAATGTCGGAAAATTCATTGGCTGCCTAGATGTCTTGGAAAGCAAGCAGGCACTAATCAAGGGCGTAATTTTTGCTAGAAAATAAGCGCAAATGGAGAACGAGAGTCGCGGCAATGTCGAGGTGTTGGCGGTCGATCCACCCAGAGGACGAGCGGCTACTTGGTCGATTTTTAATCGCTGGAATCCCCTCGGTGTTAACCGTGTACCGAGAATGGTTCTCTGTGGCGTACCGAAGCGGACATGTGGATCATGTTTAGCGCCAACTCGGTTGCCTGCGCGCTGTGTCTTGGCGGGCGCAATGCGATCCCCAGCGCGGTTGCAACACTGCTATGGATCCCCTAACCTTAAAGGCTGTCGGAGGTGGCAATCCTCCGTCAAAATGCCACGAGGACGGACGTCGTGTCGACCGTGCCAAGTGAATTTCGCGAAGTGTCAATCAAGTGGCGTCTAGTGGCCTTGAATCAGAGTGAAGTAGGTAAGGCCTAATATGTCGGATTCTTCGGGGCTGCACCTTGCTATTGATGCAAGCAATATTCGGCAAGGCGGCGGCGTTACGCATTTGTCCCAGTTACTGCATGCGGCCGATCCTGCGGCGGTGGGGATCAGCCGAATCACAGTCTGGGCCCCACGGGCTACTGCAGCTGCGTTGCCGGTTCGCCCGTGGCTGGAGATGCGGCGTCCTTCATGGATTGAGGCGTCGACGCCTCGACGAATGCTGGGGCAGCAGTTCCAATTAGATCGGGAGCTGAAGCGAGCAGGTTGCGATGTGCTCTTCTCACCCGGCGGAACGCTCCCTGTGTGCTGTTCTGTACCCACGGTCACGATGTCACAAAACATGCTGCCGTTCGAGCCCGCCGAAGCGCGGCGTTTCGGGCGATGGAGTGCTATGCGGCTGAAGATGTGGTTGCTTCGGCATTCCCAGAGCCGGTCGCTTCGTCGGGCCAGTGGTGTGATCTTCCTGACTAGGTATGCAAAGGAGGCGGTCGCGGCTTTTCTTGGAGGCATCACAAGACCGGTGGCGCTGATTCCTCACGGCATCGAAGACAGATTCGTTCAGCCGCCTCGCCCGCAGAGAGAGATAAGCCAATATTCAATAATTCGGCCATTCCGTTTGCTTTACGTTTCCATTCTGATGCCCTATAAACATCAGGTGGAGGTCGCGCTTGCGGCCCATCAGCTGCGCGCAGAGGGGCTTCCTGTGGCGGTTCGCTTCATTGGCGCTGACTGGGGGTGCTACGGGCGCGAATTCGGGCAGTTGCTGCTCCGTCTGGACCCCGGCAAGGAGTACCTTCGCTGGTCTGGTGGTGTTCCGTTTGACCAGCTTGACGGCCATTACAGGGAATCGGATGCATTCGTCTTTGCATCGAGCTGTGAGAATCTACCCAATATCCTGATCGAGGCGATGGCCGCTGGCTTGCCTATTGCTTCCTCGAATCGTGGGCCAATGCCTGAGGTTCTTCAAGAGGCTGGAATTTATTTTGATCCGGATATCCCGGACTCGATTGCCGAGGCGCTACGCCGGCTTATACATAACGACGACCTGCGCGCGAAGCTGGCGACGTCCGCATGGGAAAAAGGTCAAAGCTACTCATGGGCATGTTGCGCCCGTGAAACGTTTGAATTTATTGCAGAAATAGCTGCAGAGCACACCTTGACAGGTGCCGGGAGAGGTTGGCTTTCATGTTCAACAACAAGACACTATTAATTACAGGCGGTACGGGTTCTTTCGGGAACGCCGTGCTCCGGCGCTTTCTTCAGTCCGACCTGACGGAGATCCGGATCTTCAGCCGCGATGAAAAAAAGCAGGACGATATGCGCAAGCGCTACCAAAGCGCCAAGCTCAAGTTCTACATCGGTGACGTGCGCGATTCGCGCGGTGTGCAGCAGGCCATGCGTGGGGTGGACTATGTGTTCCACGCGGCTGCGCTCAAGCAGGTCCCGTCTTGCGAATTTCACCCCATGCAGGCCGTGCACACCAATGTGTTGGGTACCGAGAACGTGCTTGAGGTCGCGATTGGCGCTGGCGTCAAGCGTGTGGTGTGTTTGAGTACCGACAAAGCTGTCTACCCCATCAATGCCATGGGCATTTCCAAGGCCATGATGGAGAAAGTCATGGTAGCGGCAAGCCGAAACCTGGAAGGCACCCAAACCGTGATCTGCGGCACCCGTTACGGCAACGTTATGGCTTCGAGTGGATCGGTGATTCCGTTGTTTGTGGACCAGGTGTTCAGTGGCAAGCCCATCACCATCACCGACCCATTGATGACCCGCTTCATGATGACGCTGGACGATGCGGTGGACCTAGTGCTGTACGCCTTTGAGCATGGCAAGAACGGCGACATTTTTGTGCAGAAGGCACCTGCTGCCACCGTGGAAGTGCTGGCCAAAGCCATTCTGGAACTGATGAACAAGCCCGACCATCCGGTGCATGTGATAGGCACCCGCCACGGTGAAAAGCTCTACGAAGCGCTGCTGAGCCGCGAAGAAATGGCTACTTCGCAAGATATGGGCGACTACTACCGAGTGCCAGCCGACGGCCGCGACCTGAACTACGCAAAGTTTGTTGATCAGGGCGAGCAAAAGCTGACCCAGACCGCCCATGGCGAAGACTACAACTCCCACAACACCCAGCGGCTGGACGTGGCAGGCATGAAGCAATTGCTGTTGAAGCTGAGCTTTATGCAGAAAATTGCGCGTGGTGAACACATGGTGGCAGATGAGTAACTCGGTGAAAGTTCTCATCACGGGCGCCAATGGTTTTGTGGGTAAGAACCTGCAATTGCACCTGGCTGAACGCAAAGACATTGAGATGGTCTGCTTCACCCGTGAACATTCGGTTGATGAACTTCCCGAACTGCTGAATGGCGTGGGCTTTGTGTTCCACCTGGCGGGCATCAACCGCCCGAAAGACCCGGCGGAGTTCGCTGCCGGCAATGCCGATTTGACGGTGGCGCTGTGCAAGGCAGTGGCTGGTGTGGCAGAAGCCACCGGCCACAAGGTGCCCGTGGTGTTCTCCTCGTCCACCCAGGCGGCGCTGGACAACCCCTATGGTGCCAGCAAAAGCGCCGCCGAAGACGCCCTGTTTGCCCTGCAGCGCCAGCACGCTATACCGGTGCACGTGTTCCGCCTGCCCAATGTGTTTGGCAAATGGTGCAAGCCCAACTACAACTCGGCCGTCGCCACGTTTTGCCACAACGTTGCTCGCGAGCTGCCCATCAAGGTGAATGACCCCGCTGCACCTTTGACAATGGTGTATGTGGACGATGTGTTGCAACGCTTCCTCCAGCTGATGGACGGCGCGGATGCTGCAGTCGATGCCAGTGGCTTTGCAATGGTAGCCCCGCAGTACTCCACCACGGTGGGTGAAGTGGCCCGGCTGATCCAATCGTTCAAAGATAGCCGCCAATCATTGCTCACCGAACGGGTGGGCACCGGCCTGGTTCGGGCTTTGTATTCCACCTACGTGAGCTACCTGCCGCCTGAGGCCTTTACCTATACCGTGCCTATGTACGGCGACCCGCGTGGCGTGTTTGCCGAAATGCTGAAAACCCCCGACTGCGGCCAGTTCAGCTACTTCACCGCGCACCCCGGCGTCACGCGGGGTGGGCATTACCACCACAGCAAAACCGAGAAGTTCCTGGTCATCAAAGGACAGGCCCGCTTCAAGTTCCGCCACATGCACACAGGCGAATCGTACGAACTCACCACCAGCGGCGAGAAAGCCGAGGTTGTGGAATCCGTGCCCGGCTGGACTCACGACATCACCAACATCGGCACAGACGAAATGATCGTGATGCTCTGGGCCAACGAGGTGTTCGACCGCCAGCGCCCCGACACCTTTGCCCGCCCACTGTGAACCCCACCATGAAAAAACTCAAAGTCATGTCGGTCGTGGGCACGCGCCCCGAGATCATTCGCTTGTCGCGCGTGTTGGCGGCGCTGGATTTGTACTGCGACCATGTGCTGGTGCACACCGGCCAGAATTACGACTACGAATTGAACCAGGTGTTCTTTGACGACCTGGGTGTGCGCAAGCCCGACTATTTTTTGGACAGTGCTGAACGCAGCACGGGTGCGGCCAACACCATCGGCAACCTCATTACGGCGGTGGACGGTGTGTTGGCCCAGGTGCAGCCCGAAGCCATGCTGGTGCTCGGCGACACCAACAGTTGCCTGTCGGTGATTCCGGCAAAGCGGCGCAAAGTGCCCATCTTCCACATGGAAGCCGGCAACCGCTGCTTTGACCAGCGCGTGCCC
>Ga0169931_10004965_pt1 | contig 20483 bp, 20 predicted proteins | sample Kivu_15m_20L_FD_129675 | JGI IMG/M metagenome (GOLD analysis project Ga0169931, IMG submission 129675) | Freshwater microbial communities from Lake Kivu, Western Province, Rwanda to study Microbial Dark Matter (Phase II) - Kivu_15m_20L... | ecosystem: Environmental > Aquatic > Freshwater > Lake... | reverse complement strand
CCTTGCTGGAGTCGAACTTGCGGCCCTGCTGGCCGTCCTGCCAGAGCCAGCCGGTGTAGTGGACGCGCACGCGCTGCCCCGCCGCGGCGGTGGCGCCGGTGCCCGGCCCGGTGTCTTCGTATTGCAGGCCGGACGGAGTGGTCGGCATCGTGTTTCCTTGTGGGTGTGTGAAGAATCAGAGCTGCGCGCCCGCGGGGAACACCATCCTTCAGGGCGCAACCGCAGGATTGTCACCGCTGTCCGCGGTTGGCCCGCGGGGCAGGGGGTGCAACTCGCGCCAGGCGGCGACCGCCCGGGCCAGCCATTGCGGCCGCTCAGCCGGTGCCAGGGCCGCGTCGTCCAGGCCGGGCAGGCCCAGGTGGGCGGCGGCCTGCCGCAGGGCCTGCAGCGCCGCGGCGGGCGTGGAGGCGTCCACCGCCGCCGCGCCGTGCTGCTTGGAGAGCTTGCGCCCGTCGGCGCCGAGCACCAGCGGCACGTGCAGGTAGCGCGGTGCCGGCAGGCCGAGGCGCCGCTGCAGCAGCACCTGCCGCGGCGTGTTGTCGGCCAGGTCGGCCCCGCGCACGACGTCGGTGATCTGCTGCGCCGCGTCGTCGACGACGACCGCCAGTTGATAGGCCCAGAGCCCGTCGGCGCGCCGCAGCACGAAATCGCCCACCTGCCGCGTCACGTTTTGGCGCTGGGTGCCCGCTTGGCGGTCGAGCCAGTCGACGAGGATGTCCGCGCCTGCGGCGTCACAGGTGCGCAGGCGGACGGCACGGGCCGGTCGGCCCCCCAGCCCGTGGCGGCAGGTGCCGGGGTAGACCGACTCGGTGTCCGGCTCGGGCGTCTTGCCCGCGGCGGCGAGCGCGGCGTCGATCTCGCGACGGGTGCAGGCGCAGGGGTAGGCGCAGCCGTCGGCGAGCAGTTGCTCCAGCGCGGCGGCGTAGGCGTTCGAGCGTTCGGACTGGCGCCAGGGCCGCTCGTCCGGACTCAGCCCGAGCGCGGCCAACTGGCCGAGGATGACCGCGTCGGCGCCGGGCATGCAGCGGGGGCCGTCCACGTCTTCCAGCCGCACGAGCCAGGTTCCGCCGTGAGCCCGCGCGTCCAGCCAGCTTGCGAGCGCAGCCGCCAGCGAGCCGGCGTGCAGCGGGCCGGTGGGGGAGGGCGCGAAGCGGCCGCGGTAGCCCCGCGCGAGGGAGGGGCCTACCCGCTGGGCGGGTGCCGCGCTGGCGTGGGTGCCGTGCCTGGACGCCGGGATCGGCGTGTCGATGTCCGCAGGGCTCGGAGGCATCCCGCGATTTTGGGGGAGCCTCGCCGGGCCGCTTCGAGCGCGGTCACAAGAACTTGCGACGTGTCACGCCGCAGACGTCGAATCCGGCGTCTTGCCAGAACGATGCGGCGGGGACGTTGGCCGCGATGTGTTGAACTTCGATGTAACCGGCACCCGCGTCCTTGAAGACGGCGACGAGTTGGCCCACCAGATCCCGTGCAATGCCTTGGCCGCGCCACTCATCGTCGACCCATAGCAACTGGATCACGCCATGACTCTGAAAAGGCGTGAACGGGTTGGGTTGCGTGTGCAGGAAGCCCAGTGCAAAACCCAAGGGGGCCGAACCCTGTTCTGCGACCAGCAGCAAGGCATTGGGCGTGCTCAGCAAGTCGTGGATCCACTTTTGAAGGTGGACTGGCAGATCGTCGACCACCGGCAACATGGCGCGACCATGTTCGGCCTCGTAGTGCTGCAGGGCCAACGTCCATCCCGACAGCGTGGGCAGGTCGTCCTGGGTGGCTCGTCGGATCGAATGGGTCACGGTGTTCGGATTCTGCCGCGCTCGACAGGCCTGCGATGGACTGCCGGCCGGGGCAGGCGCATGCCTGGACGCCAGCCGTGCTGCGGCGCGTCACGCCGCGGCTGCTGGCGTTCTCCAGCGACACCGGGGGTCGTGGCGGCTGTTTGCCGCCTTGGGCGCTCTCAGGCGACGAGGGCGCCGCGATGGGTCTGGCGCGCAGCGGTGCCGCCGGCGCCATAGGTGCCGGCGCCCGAGGGCAGCAGGACTTCGATGGCCCGGTCGAGCGACGCCGTTGCGCGGGCCAGGGCGTCACGCTGCGCCGCGACCTGGGCGCTGGCCACGGCCAGGCGCTGGCGCATGGGCTGGGGCACGATGCCGCGGCGCGCCGCCAGACGGAAATGATCGACCGCCGCCGCCAGCGCACGGTGCAGGCCCGTCGCCGCGGACTCCAGTGCCACGGGGTCCTCGCTGCGCAGGGCAGCCTGGAGTTCGTGCAGGCGTTCCTCGACGCGGCCGAGGGGGGCTTCGAGGTCGATGGTGGACACGGTGGCAGTGCGCATGGGAGGGCGGGCTGGCGTCAGGCGGTCGTGGAGCAGGGGCGTGCGGTCGGCTGGATCTTCAGCGGCGCTGCTGGTCCAGGACCTCCTGGGCGTTGGCGAGCAGCTTGTCGGCGATGGCCGAGACGTTGATGATCAGACGTCCTTCGCGGATGGCCTCGGCGATGCGGGCCACCTTGGCCGCGTCGAAGGAACCTTCGCCCTCGGCGTCGACTTTCATCGTCGCCATCGAGGACAGGTCCACCATGGCGCTCGGGCTGGTCCCGTCGGCCTTCGAGGCCGAGGCAGACTTGCGCTCGCCGGCCAAGGGAGGCGCGGCAATCTTCGTGTCAAGTGGTCCGATCTTCATGGTGTGCTCCATGTTGCCAGCGATTCTGGCTTCCCTTGCCTCGCTTTATCGGTCGAATCGCGGGGAAACTGTAGCCTTTTAAGGTGCATGGTCTCGGCAGACGCCCGCACCGACCGCCCGGGGCGGGCGCTCACAGGCTGACTTCCACCAACCTGTCACCGGCCGCCATGCCGGTGACCACGCGGCCCGACTCGGTGCGCACGCGCACCGCCTGGCCTTCCAGGCCCGGCGTCAGGGCCACGCCTTCGCCGCTCACGGCGAAGCCGGGTCCGGCCGCGACCACGCGCACCGGGTCGCCCGCGGCGAACCATTGGCGTCGCCGCAGTTGTTCGGTGCGCACGGCCGAGCCGGCGGGTAGGGCCGTGGCGAGGGTCCGCCCCAGGATATCGGCCGCGTCGAGCAGAACTGGAGTGTCGCGCTCGGCCCAGTCGACCTCGCCCAGGCGCAGATGCCGTTGTTCCAGCACGGTGCCGGCCGGCATGGGCACGGCGGCGACCACCGCCGGCGCCCACACCCGGACCTGCAGCGGCACGGTGATCTTCCAGGCCACGGGCCCGGAGGCGCAACGCAGGCCGATGCGGGTGCGCCCCCAGGGCCGCTGGCCGGCCGGCCAGTGCACCTCCACGCGCTGGCACGGGGCCAGGCGCAGGCGCGGGTCCGCCTGACCGGCGGTGACCTCCACGCGCACAGGCACACGCGTGCCGAAAGCGGCGCGCGCAGCCTCGGTGGCCATCTGCTCGGCCGTGCTCACCCAGGCTGGGTCCAGGGCGGTGGCGGTGGCGGCGTGCGGCAGCGCGGCGGTGCATGCCAAGGCCGCGGCGGCCAGCAGGCACGCCGATGGTCTGGGCGCTGGGCGGGCAGGTGAGGGGAGGGTGCGGTTCACGCCGGCCAATGTAGGCAAGGCGCCGTCGCCCGAGGGGCTGGAAATGGCGTCCTGCAACCCGGCTTTTCGACCGATGGCCTGGAGGTCCGATGCCGAGAATCGCCAGCCTGTGAGCAAGCCTGACGGCCCCCCGAGCCCCGGCCACCATGATCAACCGCCTGACCGATGCCCTGAGTTTCCAGACCGAAGCCCTGGTGCTGCGTTCGGAACGCCAGCGCCTGATCTCCGGCAACATCGCCAACGCCGACACGCCCGGCTACGTGGCGCGCGACTTCGACTTCGCGCAGGCGTTGCGCGAGGCCACGGCGGCTGCGCCCGCGACCGGTGCCGATGCCGGGGCCGGGGCCGGGGCGCGACGCGCCTCGGCCGTGCTGCGGTACGCGGCGCCGTCGCAGACCAATCTGGACGGCAATTCGGTGGACATGGACCGCGAGCGCGCCGCCTTCGCCGACAACAGCGTCAAGTACGAGGCGACGCTGCGCTTCATCAACGGCAGCGTGCGCACCATGCTCGATGCCATGCGCAGCCACCACGGCGGCTAGGAGTCCTGGCGATGAGCATGTTCAAGGTCTTCGACATCTCCGGCAGCGCGGCCAGCGCGCAGAGCCAGCGCCTGAACACGGTGGCGTCCAACCTGGCCAACGCCGACACCGTGGCCGGCCCGGACGGCAAGGCCTACAAGGCGCGCCAGGTCGTGTTCCAGACCGAGCTGATGGGCGCCGGTGGCGCCCTCGGCGCGGACGGTTCGGCCGGCGTGCGCGTGACCACCGTGCGCGAGGACGACACCCCGGGGCGGCGCGTGCACGATCCCAAGCACCCGGGGGCCGACGCCGACGGCTACGTCACCTACAGCAACGTCAGCGCGATCGAGGAGATGGTGAACATGATCTCGGCCTCGCGCTCGTACCAGAACAACATCGAGGTCATGAACACGGCCAAGGGCCTGCTGTTGAAGACGCTGCAGATGGGCCAGTGATCGCCGCCGAGCGCCCCGCCTCCCGCCTGACCCCGACCCCACCGGTGCCCCCGTCATGACCACCACTGCCTCGACCCCTGCCGCCTCCGGCACCACCGGCGCGGCCAAGACCGGCACGCCGGGGACCGCGGTCACCATCGCCAAGGCCAACGAGGACGCGGGCGACCGCTTCCTCAAGCTGCTGATGACGCAGATCCAGAACCAGGATCCGCTGAACCCGATGGACAACGCGCAGATGACCACCCAGATGGCACAGATCAACACCGTGGCGGGCATCGAGAAGCTGAACGACTCGATGACCAAGATGGTGACCGCGCTCTCCAAGCTCGACACCAGTGCCAGCCTGACCGGCCTGCAGACCGCGCTGCAGGGCTCGCTGCAGGGCCTGGCCACGCAGATGCGGCAGTCGCAGGCGCTGCAGGGCGCGGCCCTGGTCGGGCGCGAGGTCTGGACGGGGGGCGACGCCCTGCCGGTGCGCGACGGCCTGGCCCGCGGCAGCTTCGACCTCAAGGGGCCGGCGGACGCCGTGACCGCCGAGGTGCTGGCCCCGTCCGGTCACGTGCTGCAGCGCATCGACCTGGGGGCGCGCGCCTCCGGCCGCGTCGACTTCAGCTGGGCCGCTCCGGAGGGCGCGTCGGCCGAGGGCCTGAAGTACCGGATCAGCGCCACCTCCGGGGCCGCCAACGTGCCCGCGGACCTTTACGCCAGCGATGTGGTCACCGCCGTCTCCACCACGCCCCAGGGCCTGGTGCTGCAACTGGCGCGCGGCGGTTCGACGCCGCTGGAGCGCATCAAGGCTTTCAACTGAGCCCCGTCATCCCCCCCGGTTCGCCCGATTCCAACGCCCCACCCCCCAACGCAGTCAAGGACCCCCCATGAGCTTCCAGCAAGGTTTGTCCGGCCTCAGCGCCGCGTCGAAGAACCTCGAGGTGATCGGCAACAACATCTCGAACGCCAACACCATCGGCTCGAAGTCCTCGCGGGCCGAGTTCTCCGACCTGTACTCCAGCGCCGCCGGCGGCGGTGGCAGCGTGGGCATCGGCACCCGCGTGTCGGCCGTGACGCAGGACCACTCGCAGGGCAGCATCACGACCACCGGCAACAACCTGGACCTCGCCATCAACGGCGGCGGCTATTTCCAGGTGGCCGACCTGAGCCAGGCGGCCGCGGGGGGCGACACGCCGGTGATGTACAGCCGCAACGGGCAGTTCAAGTCCGACCGCCTGGGCAACATCATCACCAACGACGGCCTGCGTCTGCTGGGCTTCAAGGCCGAGGAAGGCGTCATCACCGCTGCCGGCAAGCCCGTGCCGCTGACCGTGCCGGATGCCGTGCTGGCGCCCGAGCCGACGACGAAGATCGGACTGGAGATCAACCTCGACGCGGCTGACCCCGCGCCCCTCACTGACTTCTCCGACACCGATGAGACCACATACAACTACTCATCGACGCTCAAGGTGTTCGACAACGCCGGCCAGTCGGTCGAGCTGGAGTACTACTTCCGCAAGGTCGCCGCATCTACGAACACCTGGGAGGTCCACATCACGACCCCCGATCCGGTCGACCCTTCGAAGAACGTCAAGGTGGTAACGACCCCCGCCCTCCCCACCCTGGAATTCACCCCGGACGGCAGCGGGCTCATGCCGACGGCGAACAACCCAGTGTTGATCGACGGCGCCGCGTTCAGCACACTGCTGACCTCCCGCGAGGAGTTACGTAACGGTGGCGTGGGCTCCGGCATCACCTACAAGTTCGGGGGCGAGCCGGATCCCACGGCCAGCCCGCCGGTGTTCCAGGAGATCGCCATCAACTTCGGCCCCGACCCGCTCAGCGGGCTGAAGGGCTCCACCCAGCGCGCCGGCGATTACGCGATCACGAACCAGACCGAGGACGGCTACGCCCGCGGCACGCTGACGGGCTTCTCCTTCGACAAGGAAGGCATCCTGACCGCGGAGTACTCCAACGGCAAGTCGCAGCAGACGGCCCAGGTGGTGCTGACGAGCTTCCGCAATCCGCAGGGTCTCCTGTCCATGGGCGGCAACGTCTGGGGCGAGGGGCCGGACGTCGGCGCCAAGTACACCGGCGTGCCGGGCTCGGGCAACCTCGGCGAGATCTCCGCCGGCGCGCTGGAGGAAAGCAACGTCGACCTCACCGCGGCCCTGGTCAGCCTGATCACCGCGCAGCGCACCTACCAGGCCAACGCGCAGACCATCAAGACGCAGGACCAGGTGCTGCAGACCTTCGTGAACATGCGCTGACGGGCCGGTGAGCGCGCGTGCCGAGCATTGAGGTCAGCCCGGGGGAGAGTCCATGGACCGCATGATCTACCTGTCGATGGCGGCAGCCCAGGCGACCATGCGTCGCCAGGAGGTGCTGTCGCACAACCTGGCCAACGTCTCCACCAACGGCTTCCGCGCCGAGATGGCCGCGCTGCGCGCCGTGCCGGTGCGCGGCGACGGCGCGAGCACGCGCGTCTACGCCCTGGAGACGACGATCGGCCACGACACCTCGCCCGGCATGGTGCAGACCACCGGCCGGGCGCTCGACGTCGCCGCGCGCGGCAAGGCCTGGTTCGCCGTGCAGGGCCTGGACGGCACCGAGGCCTACACGCGCGCCGGCTCCCTGGAGGTGGGTGCCGACGGCGTGCTGGTCGACGTGGCCGGTCGCCCCGTGCTCGGCGACGGCGGCCCGCTCACCATCCCGGCCAATGCGGCGGTGGAGATCGCCGCCGACGGCACCGTGACCGCCAAGGCGGCCGGTGGCGCGCCGCAGCCGGTGGGCCGGCTGAAGATGGTGACGCCCGAAGTGCCGCTGCAGCGCGGCCCCGACGGGCTGTTCCGCGGGGCCGGCGGCGACCTGCCGGCCGACCCGAACGCCCGCCTGCAGAGCGGCGCGCTCGAGGGCTCGAACGTGAGCGCGATCGAGACCATGGTGGCCATGATCGCCGCCGCGCGCCAGTTCGAGCAGCAGATGAAGGCGGTGCACAGCGTCGAGCAGAAGGAACAGGCGGCGTCCAAGCTGCTGTCGGCGTCGGCGTAGCGGCCGCGCGCGTGGCCCCGGCGGCGGGCCTGCCGCCCTGATCCTGCCGCCGGTCACCGGCTCGCGCGGCAATTGGCCCGGTTCCCGGGGCCTTTTCCGGGGATGCGCCGACTCAAGTTCTCGCGATCATCGCGATCAGCCTCGATCGGCGGGGCCGGGCCTGACCTCAGGCGCGCATCGCGGACGCGGTGGCGCGCGGGTCGGTCCCCGGCGCCCGAGGCCATCACCCGGAGGGCACGCCATGATGCGATCGCTGTGGATCTCGAAGACCGGCATGGAGGGCCAGCAGACCAAGCTGGACGCCATCGCCAACAACCTGGCCAACGTGGCCACCAACGGCTTCAAGCGCTCCGGGGTGGTCTTCGAGGACCTGATGTACCAGAACCTGCGCCAGTCGGGCGCGGCCAGTTCGGAGCAGTCGCAACTGCCCACCGGCCTGCAACTCGGCCTGGGGGTGCGCGCCGCCGCCACCTCGCGCAACTTCTCCCAGGGCAGCCTGGCCCAGACCAGCGGGCAGTTCGACCTCGCCATCGAAGGCCAGGGCTTCTTCCAGGTGCAGATGCCCGACGGGACGGCCGGCTACACGCGCGACGGCGCCTTCCAGGTCGGCAGCACGGGCCAGCTCGTCACGAGTTCCGGCTTCACGCTCCAGCCGGGCATCACGATCCCCGTCGGCGCCAAGAGCGTGACCGTGGCCAAGGACGGCGTGGTCTCCGTCAGCCTGCAGGGCCAGGCCGAGCCTCAGCGGGTGGGCCAGTTGCAGCTTGCGCAGTTCGTCAACCCGGGCGGGCTGGACCCGCTTGGCGGCAACCTGTTCGCCGAGACCGCGTCGTCGGGCACGCCGAGCACCGGCGCGCCGGGGGCCAACGGCATCGGCGCGATCAAGCAGGGCTACATCGAGGGCAGCAACGTGAACGTGGTGGAGGAACTGGTCTCGATGATCACCACGCAGCGCGCCTACGAGATGAACTCCAAGGCCATCCAGACCAGCGACCAGATGCTGCAGCGCCTGTCGCAGGTCTGACCTTGCGTCCTGCGCACCCGACCGTCGATCCCGCAGATCCCGCCGACCCGAGAGTCCCGACCATGCGCCCCCTGCCGACTGCCCTGTCTTCGTTCATCACCGGCGTGCGCCCACTCACCAGTGCAGCGCTCCTGCTGCTGGCTCTGGCCCTGGCGGGCTGCGCCGCGGTGCGTGCGCCGCGCGTGGAGATGGCCGACACCCGCCCCGCGGCGTCGGCGGCCGCACCGCAGCCCGCGCCCGCGCTCAACGGCGCGATCTTCCAGGCGGCGCAGTACCGGCCGCTGTTCGAGGACCACCGGGCGCGCCTGGTCGGCGACACGCTGACGGTCAACATCGTCGAGCGCGTGAGTGCGGCGCAGTCCAGCACCAGCTCGATCGACAAGAGCGGCAGCATCGACGCCTCCGTCAGCGCGCTGCCCCTGATCAGCCCCAACTCCTTCGGCCGCGCCGGCGTGCAGGCGCAGTCCGCCGCGGCCTTCGGCGGCAAGGGGGCGACCGAGAACACCAACGACTTCTCCGGCACGATCACCGTCATCGTCACCGGCGTGCTGCCCAACGGCCACCTGCAGATCGCGGGCGAGAAGCAGATCGGCGTGAACCACAACGTGGACGTGCTGCGCTTCACCGGCCAGGTGGACCCGCGCTCGATCCAGCCCGGCAACGCCGTGCCCAGCACGCTGATCGCCAACGTCCGCGTCGAGCACCGCGGCCGCGGCGCCCAGGGCGAGGCCACGTCAGTTGGCTGGCTTTCCCGCTTCTTCTTGAGCCTTTGGCCGGTCTGAAGTTTTTCAAGAATCGGCCGACGGGGCGCTTCGTCGCGCGTACCGCACAGGCCGTACCGTCGACGCAGACGCCCCGCACCCACGCCATACCTCCATGCGCCGCCTCTTCGTGACCCCATCCCCGGCGCGCCGCAGCCTGGCCGAGCTGGTGTTCGCCTTCGGCTTCGTGCTCGCGCTGCTGCTGGGTTCGGCGGCTGCCGAGGCCACCCGCATCAAGGAGCTGGCCTCGGTGCAGGGCGTGCGCAGCAACGCGCTCACCGGCTACGGCCTGGTCGTGGGCCTGGACGGTACCGGGGACCAGACCACGCAGACCCCCTTCACGACGCAGAGCCTGCAGGCCATGCTGCAGCAGCTCGGCGTCACGGTGCCGGCCGGCACCGCGATGCAGTTGCGCAACGTGGCCGCGGTCATCGTCACCGCGCAGTTGCCGCCCTTCGCCCAGCCGGGGCAGGCGATCGACGTCAACGTCTCCTCGCTCGGCAATGCCAAGAGCTTGCGCGGCGGCACGCTGATCGCCACGCCGCTGAAGGGCGCCGACGGTCGCATCTACGCCGTGGCCCAGGGCAACCTCATCGTCGGTGGGGCCGGGGCCTCGGCGGCGGGCTCGAAGGTCCAGATCAACCACCTGCTGGCGGGGCGCATCCCCGACGGCGCCACGGTGGAGGCCAGCGTGCCCACGCCGCTGATGCAGGGCGAATCGATCCAGCTCGACTTGCGCGCCTCGGACTTCAACACCGCGCGCAACGTCGCCCGGGCGATCAACGCCGCCAAGGGCGAGGGCACCGCGGTGGCCCGGGACGGCCGCACGGTGGCGGTGCGGGTGCCAGCCGAGGCCGGGGCCCGCGTGGCCTTCCTGGCCGACGTCGAGAACCTGCCCGTGCAACTGGCCACGCCGAGCGCGCGCGTGGTGCTCAACGCGCGCACGGGCTCGATCGTGCTCAACGAGAGCGTCACCCTCGGGCCCTGCGCCGTGGCCCATGGCAGCCTGTCGGTCACCATCAGCACCACGCCGATGGTGAGCCAGCCCAATGCGCTCGGCCAGGGCCAGACCACCGTCACCGAACGTGCCGACATCACCGTGTCCCAGCAGCCGGGTTCCCTGATCCAGCTGCCGGCCGGCGCACGCCTGGCCGACGTGGTGCGCGCGCTCAATGCCCTGGGTGCGACGCCGCAGGACCTGTTGGCCATCCTGCAGGCCATGCGCACGGCGGGCGCGCTGAAGGCCGAGATCGAAGTGATCTGACGCTACCGGGAATGCAGCCATGGCCGTGATACCCCCTTCCACAGCGCCCGCGGCGCTGGCCGCCGACACGCGCTCGCTCGACGCGCTGCGCCTGCGCTCGGGCAGCGACCCCAGGAGCGCGGCGCGCGAGGCGGCCAAGGCTTTCGAGGCCCTGTTCACGCAGGAGTTGATGAAGAGCATGCGGGCCTCGACGATGGCCAGCGGTCTGCTCGACAACGAGGGCACCAAGCTCGGCACCGAACTGCTCGACAGCCAGCTCGCCACGCGCATGGCCGGCCGGCCCGGCGGCCTGTCCGACATCATCGCGCGCCAGCTCGAGCGCCAGATGGGCCTGAATCCGGGGCCGATCCCGCAGTCCGCGCCGGCCAACCCCGAGGCCGCACCCCTGGCCCCGGCGGGCAAGGTCCCGCCGCCGGTGCGCATCCCGCAGACCGCGGCCGCAGCTTTCGTGCAGCACCACACCGAGGCCGCGCGCGCCGTGCAGCAGAAGACCGGCATCCCGGCCGAGTTCATGATCTCTCAGGCGGCGCTCGAGACCGGCTGGGGGCGCAAGGAGATCCGGCACGCCGACGGCAGCCCTTCCTACAACCTGTTCGGCATCAAGGCCGGGCCGGGCTGGAAGGGGCCGGTGGCCGAGGTCTGGACCACCGAGTACGTCAACGGCAAGCCGCAGCGGCAGAAGGCGGCCTTCCGCGCCTACGCGAGCTTCGAGGAGTCCTTTGCAGACTACGCACGCCTGATGCAGGACAGCCCGCGCTATGCCGGCGTGATGGCCCGCCGCACCGACGCGGCCGGTTTCGCGCAGGGCCTGCAGCAGGCCGGCTATGCGACCGACCCCGAGTACGCGCGCAAGCTCACCGGCGTCATCAACACCACGCTGCGGCTGCAGCGGTCCATGGCCTGAGGCCCGGGGACCCCTGAGCCATGAGCGGCTTCGCGCTGTTGTCGATCGGCTCCCGGGCCATGGCGGCGAACTACGTCGCCTTGCAGACCACGGGCCACAACATCGCCAACGCCAGCGTCGAGGGCTACTCGCGCCAGCGCGTCGAGACCGCGACCGCCGCGTCCCGCGTCACCGCCAGCGGCAACATCGGCACCGGCGTGGACGTGAAGACCGTCACGCGCGCGCACGACCAGTTCCTCACCCGCGAGGCGGCCAATGCCAAGGCCCTGGCGGGCATGGACTCGACGCGGCTGGAATCGCTGCGGCGGCTCGAGGAGGTCTTCCGCCCGGGCGAGCAGGGCATCGGCCATGCCGCGGGAGAGTTCCTGAACGCGATGGTCGACGTGGCCAGCCGCCCCTCTGACCTGTCGGTGCGGCAGGTGGCGCTGGCCCGTGCGGGCGAGGTGGCCGATCGCTTCCGCCTCGCCGGTACCCAGCTCGACGCGCTGCAGGCGGACGTCGACACCTCGATCCAGGACGCGGTGACCCGGGCCAATGCCCTGATCAAGGGGATCGCGGACCTCAACGCGGCCATCCAGGGCGCCGGCCAGGGGCAGCCGCCCAACGACCTGCTCGACGCCCGCGACCGCCAGGTGGCCGAGCTGAGCGAGATCGTCCAGGTCAAGACGCTGCAGGCGCTCGACGGTTCGACCTCGGTGCACTTCGCCGGCGGCGTGGCGCTGGTGCAGGGTGGCAAGTCGGCCACGCTCAAGGTCGTGCCCGACAAGGGCGACGCCGGCCGGCTGGCCCTCGAGGCCGACGAGAACGGCGTGACGCGCGACATCGATCCCCTCGCCCTGGGCGGCGGCTCGATCGCCGGCCTGCTGCGCTTCCAGAACGACGATCTGCGCAACGCGCGCGCCACGCTCGGGCAGATGGCCGTGGCGATCGCCGGCGTGACCAACGAGCAGCAGAGCCTGGGCCTGGACCTGCGCACCCCGGCCGGCCGTGGCGCGGCCTTGTTCGACATCGGCGACCCGCTGGTGCAGCCGGGCCAGGACAACCAGCGCATGCCCGGGGGCACCTTCGTGGCGTCGGTGACGCTGGAGGTGACCGACCCGCGGCTCGTGCAGGCCTCGGAGTACCTGCTGAGCGCCGACCCCGACACCGGGGGCTGGCAGGTGGAGCGCCTGTCCGACGGCGCCGTCTTCAGCGGCATCACCAGCGGCAGCGAGTTCGACGGCCTGCGCATCGACCTGGGGCCGACGCCGCCCGTGGCGAGCGACCGCTTCCTGCTCCAACCCGTCACCTATGCGGCCGGCAGCCTGCGCCGTGTGGTGCAGGATCCACGCGCGCTGGCGGCGGCCGCCCTGCTCACGGCCGACGTCGGCGCCGACAACCGGGGTACCGGCGCCGTGGCGAAGCTGCGCCTGACCAGCGTCGACATCAATCCGGCGCTCGACGCCGAGGTGGTGTTCACCGCGGCCTCGACGGTGGAGTTGCGTGCCCGCGAGGGCGGGGCGCTGCTGGCCACCGGCACCTGGGAGCGCGGTCAGCCCGTGGCCTGGGACGGCGACGACAAGAGCCTGACCGGCTTCGACCTGTGGCTGGACGGCCGGCCGGAGGCGGGCGACGTCTTCACCCTGGCACCCACGGCCCACGTGGAGCGCAACAACACGAACGCGCTGGCCTTCGCCGAGCTGCGCGACACCCGTTTCATCGGCCAGGTTGCCGGCAGCGGCGGCGAGCCCGAGGGCGGCAGCACGGTGGTCGAGGCCTGGACCCGGGCGCTGGCCGACACCGGGGTGCGGGTGCAGGCGGCAGACGCCGCGGCCCAGATCTCCACCGCCGTGGCGGACCAGGCCGAGACGCGGCGCGCGGCCCAGGCCGGGGTCAACCTGGACGAGGAGGCGGCGCGCCTGATCCAGTACCAGCAGAGCTACCAGGCGGCTGCGAAGGTGCTGCAGGTGGCGCAGGTCGTGTTCGACACGCTGATGCAGACGGCTGCTGGTTGAGAACCCCCGGGGTGAGTCGCGATGAGGATCAACACCGCCAACCAGTTCGAGCGTTCCGTGGACACGCTGCAGCAGCGCCAGCGGTCGCTGAGCGAGGCGCAGGAGCGCATCACCAGCGGCAAGCGGGTCCTGCGCCCGAGCGACGATCCGGCCGCGGCGGCGCGCGCCGAGCGCGCGCTGGCGCAGCAGTACCGCATCGATGCCGACCGGCGGGGCCTGGACGCCAGCAAGCAGGCCATGGGCCAGGCGGAGTCCGCCCTGGGCGACGCGGTCGGCCTCATGCAGCGCGTGCGCGAGCTCGTGGTGCAGGCCGGCAGCCCGATCTACGGCGAGGCCCAGCGCAGCGCCATCGTCGAGGAACTGCGGGTGCTGCGCCAGCAGGTGATCGACATCGCCAACCGTGGCGACGGCGCGGGTGGCTTCCTGTTCGCCGGGCAGGGGGCGGGTGCCGCACCTTTCCTCGACGGCGCGCAGGGGGTCGGCTACCGGGGCACGCCGGGCGAGATGGGGGCTGCGGGCGCCAGCCTGCCACTGTCGGTGGACGGGCGGGCCACGTGGATGAGTTCGATGTCGGGCAACGGCGTGTTCGTCACGGCGCCCGCCACGAGCAACAGTGACGGAGCCTGGGTCGACGCCGGGCGCGTGACCGACCCTTCCGCCCTGACCGGCGCGTCCTACATGATCGAGTTCGCCGACGACGGCGCCGGCGGCACCGCCTGGCAGATCGTGCCGGCGCCCGAGGCCGGCCCGTCGGGCGCCCAACCCTTCGTCTCGGGTCAGGCGATCGAGTTCGACGGTCTGGCCGTCCGCATCCACGGCAAACCCGAGGCCGGTGACGCCTTCACCGTCGAACCGGCCAAGCGCGAGCTGTCCTTGTTCGACGCCCTCGACCGCACCATCGCCGGCCTGTCCCAGACCGGACGCAGCGCGGCCCAGGTGACGCAGACAGTCCAGACCGGTCTGCGCGACGTCGACGCCGTCATGGGGACGCTGGTGACGGTGCGAACCCGCCTGGGCGGAGCGCTGGAGCAGGCCGACGGTCTGGACGACCGGCTGGCCGACGAGCGCACCGCCGCGCAGGCTGCGCGCTCGGCCGCGGAAGACGTGGACATGGCCCAGGCCGTGTCCGAATTCCAGATGCGGCAGACCAGTTACGATGCGGCGCTGAGGACGTATTCGATGGTGCAGCGGCTGTCGCTGTTCGATTACATCCGCTGATCCTGATGCCGCGGGCGCGGTGGCAGCGGCACCGGAGCCGGGCGCATGAACAATCCTTCCATCCTCGACCACCTGACGCTGGCCTACGCGCCCTTGCTGGGCCGCTGGCGAGAGATGGCCGGGGTCCGGCTGAAGCTGCTGCCGTCCGGACACCAGGCGCGTCCGGACGCCGAGGGCCTGCTGCGCGCCCTCGGGGAGGCGTGGGACAGCCATGGGTCGGCGCCGGAGGAGACGGCGGCGTCTTCGGGGGCCGCGCCCTGGCCGGTGCTGCTCGACGTGACCGGCTCCACCTGGGCGGAACGTCTGCTGGAGCAGCCTCTGCCGGGCTGGGTCGGGCTTGCGATGTCGGCCACGGTGGCCCAGGACGCAGCGCTGGCGGACCGGCTGCGCGCGGCGCGGGCGGCCGGCACGTGGCTCGTGGCCCGGGCCCCGTCGTGGGAGCAGGTGCCGGAGCCGCTGCGTGACTGCTTCGGCGACCTGCTCGTCGAGGCCGAGGGCGGCGTCGCTCCCGGCGCCCGCCTGGGCCGCAACACCTGGGTCGAGGGCGCGCGCACGCTGGCCGAGGTGAACGGGTTCTTCGAGCACGGCGCCCGCGGCGTGGTCGGCTGGCCGCGCGAGGCCGAGCCGGCGGTCGGGCGTGACATCCGCGCCGAGGTGCCGGTCGTCGTCGACCTCATGAACCGGGTCGAGCGCCAGGAGCCGCTGGAGAACCTCGAGCGCGCGCTCAAGACCGACCCGACCCTGGTCTTCCGCTTGCTGCGCTACATCAACTCCGCCGCGCTCGGGCTGCGGGTGGAGGTGACGGCGCTGCGCCAGGCGCTGATGCTGCTGGGCTACCTGCCGCTGCTGCGCTGGCTCTCGCGCATGCTGCTGGACGCCGCGGCCAAGGAGGGCGCGAGTCGTCCGCTGGTGCACCTGTCGGTGCGTCGCGGCTTCCTGATGGAGCGCATCGGCGCCGTCTCGGGCCAGTCGGCCGAGGCTTCCGAGATGTTCCTGTGCGGCATGTTCTCCCTGCTGGACGTGCTGCTGCAGCGCCCGCTGGGCGAACTGGTGGCCACGCTGCCGCTGCCCGAGCGCGTGCGCTCCTCGCTGCTCGAGCCCGACGGCCCCTACAGCCTGCACCTGCGCTGGGTCGAGGCCGCCGAGGGCTCCTCGCCCTCGGCCATCCGCGAGGCGCTCGGCGCCTTGCGCATCAGCCCGCGCGTCGCCAACCTGGCGGTGCTGCAGGGTCTGGCGTCGGCACGCATGCTCGATGGTTGAGCCGATGACGGGTGCGGCCGTCCCGGCGTCGCCGCAGGCCGGGCCGTCGGCTCCGGCCCTGCGCGCCCTGGTGGACGCTTCGGGAGTCGCGCTGCTGTCGGTCGGCCCCGAGGGCATCACCGCCATGAGCCCGGCGGCCCAAGCCCTGCTCGGTGGCTCGACCGAGCGCTGGCTCGGGCAGCCGCTGGGAGCGCTGGCGCCTGCCGAGCCGGGGCATCCCTGGCGCCGGCCCGGCTGGCTCGAGGCCCTGCCGCCCGGCCGCGCGCAGCCCTTCGAGTGCCTGCTGCTGCGTGCCGACGGCAGCCGCCTGCGCGTCGCGGGTCACGCCTGGGCCGAGCCTGGCGCGGGGCCGCAGGCGCGCACCGTCCATCTGGCCCTGGGGGATACCGAACTGCACCGCCAGGCCGAGCGCCGGACCGCCCGGGCCCAGGCCTCGCTGCAGCGCGTCATCGAGACCGCACCACTGGCCATCGCGGTTTTCGAGATGCCGGCCCGGCGCGTCCTGCAGGCCAACCAGACGGCCGAACTCTTCTTCGGCCTGCCCCTGTCGGCGCTGCTCGGTCGCACGCCCCGCGAATGGCCGGCGCGCGCCCGTGCCAACGAGATCGGCGCGCTCGAGGCCAGCCTGGACCTGGCGATGGAGTCGCCCCCAGGCGTGCGCCGGGAGATCGTCGATGCCGGCAGCGAAGGCGCGGGTCCCCGCGTGTGGGACACGCGCTTCGTCTCGATCGCCCCCGACGCAGCCCGCGAGCCCTCGGCCGAGTCGGCCCAGGTGCTGATGGTGGCCAACGAGGTCACCGACCTGCGCGCGGCCGAGCAGGAGCGCTTCGACGCGGCCATCGCCCAGCGCGGGATGCTGGTCCAGGAGGTGCACCACCGGATCAAGAACAACCTGCAAGGCGTGGCCGGTCTGCTGCAGCAGGCCTCGCAGCGTTATCCCGAGGTCGGCCCCATCCTCTCCGAGGCGGTCGGCCAGTTGCACGCCATCGCCCAGGTCTATGGGCTGCAGGTCGGCTCGGGCGGTCCGGTGCAGTTGGCCGGACTGCTGCAGGCCGTGGCGCAATCGGTGCAGCGGACGTTCAACCTGCCGATCGAGTTCAGCGTCCACGGCGAGGAGCCCGGGCGCTGGCGTCTGCCCGAAGCCGAGGCCATCCCGGTGGCGCTGACGGCCAACGAGTTGCTGACCAACGCGATCAAGCATGGCGGCGGCCAGCCCGCGCGCTGCAGCCTGGTCGCCGGCACGGCCGACGTGGCCATCGAGATCTTCAACCGCGGGCGCCTGCGCGAGGGGTTCGATGTGCGTTCGCGCACGGGCGGGGCCAGCGGGCTGGGCCTGGTGCGCGCGCTGCTGCCGCGGCGCAGCGCGGAGCTGACCCTGACCCAGCACGGTGAGGAGGTCCTGACCCGTGTGGCGCTCCGGCCGCCGGCGGTGCGCAAGGACGGCTGAACGCCGCGCGTCGACGCCTGCCGGCCCCGCGCGCGCCCGGCGCGCCTTCGAGCGTTGATAATGACTGCATGACGTCGAAGGGAAAGATCCTGGTCGTCGATGACGACCGGCTCGTGCTGGCCATGGTGACGCACGGGCTCACCCAGTCGGGCTACGAGGTCATCGACGCCGACAACGGCGACGATGCCATCCTGCTTGCGCGCGAGCACCGGCCCGACCTGGCCCTGCTCGACATCCGCATGGACGGCAAGAGCGGCTTCGACGTGGCGCAGTACCTGCGCGAGGTGGGTCACACCCCCTTCGTCTTCCTCTCGGCCTTCTCCGACGAGCAGACGGTGGCCAAGGTCCAGTCGCTCGGGGCTCTGGCCTACCTGGTCAAGCCGCTGGAGGTCAAGCAGATCCTGCCCACCATCGACGCGGCCTTTGCCCGGGCGCGCGAGCTGCGCAGCGCCGTCGGGGCCCGGCCGGGTGGAGCCGCCGCGCCGGAGACGGACGAGGCCGCGGCGCTCGAGGCGGTGCTGCCGATGGCGCTGGGGGTCTTGATGCACCGCTTCTCGCTCGGGCGCCGCCAGGCGCTCGCCCGGCTGCGTCGTGCTGCGGCAGCAGACAGCCGCAGCCTGCAGGCCCAGGCCGAGCGGGTGGTGCAGGCCGTGGAAGACCTGTCCGACCGCGAAGGCGCCTGAGGACCCCTGCAGCAGCGCCGGGGCCGGCGCAGCGGCCTACGCCGCGAGCGTGAACGAGAACCGGGCCCCCTGTCCCGGGGCGGATTCGGCCCAGATCTCACCGCCGTGGCGGCGCACGATGCGCTGCACCGAGGCCAGGCCGACGCCGGTGCCGGGGAAGTCGCTCTGGCTGTGCAGGCGCTGGAAGAGCCCGAACAGCCGGTCCGCGGAGCGCATGTCGAAGCCCGCGCCGTTGTCGCCGACCTCGAAGACGCAGCGTCCGTCGTGCGCACGGCTGGCCAGCCAGACGCGGCCGGTCTCGCAGCGCGCGGTGTACTTCCAGGCGTTGGACAGCAGGTTCTCCAGCACCAGCCGCAGCAGGGTCGGGTCGCCGACGACGCGCAAGCCCGGCTCGATCGAGGCCTCGACGGCGCGGTGCGGGGTGTGGCGCCGCAGGTCCTCGACGATGAAGTCGGCGAGCTGGCTCAGGTCCACTGGTTGGCGCGCCAGCGGCTGCGTCGACAGCCGCGCCAGCGACAGCATGGCGTCGATCATCGTGTTCATCCGCGCCGCCGCCGCGAGCACGCGGTCGAGGTGGTCGTTGCCGATGCGGTCGAACTGCCGGCCGTAGTCCTCCTTCAGGATGCGCGCGAAACCTTCCACCACGCGCAGCGGGGCGCGCAGGTCGTGCGACACCGTGTAGCTGAAGGCGGCAGCCTCGCTGCCGGCGTCCGGCGTCGGCTGCGGCGCGCTCGGCCACATCAGCAGCCGCTCGGCCGCTCCACTGCCCACTCGCTGCAGGGTCCACCCCTCGCAGTCGGCCTTCGACTGCGGCGCGAGCGCTGCGGCCGTCACGCGCCACGAGCCTGGGGGCTGCGCGCCGCCTTCGGCCTCCGGGCCCGGGAAGGGGATCGGCGCCCAGCCGCCTTCGTCCGCCGGGCGGAACACGCGCAGGCCGGCGGGCGCGAGCGGCCAGACCGCCTTCAGCGTCACGGCGTCCTCGGCGGGGGGTTCTGCCGGCGGGAGTGGCGTTGCAGCTTCCGGCGCGGCAGGGGCCGCGGCGCCGGGTTCGCGCCTCCCGCCCCGGCCCAGGGCGTAGGCCAGACCCGCCACGAGGACGAGCGCGGTGCTCGCGAAGAGCCAGAAGCCCGAGGACTCGGGCCACGCTGCGCCCGCCGCCGCCGCCGGCGCGCTGGCCACGGCGGCAGCCGCCAGCACGCAGGGGGCGGCGCGGCGGTGAACAGGCGGGCACGAAGCGTCGCTCATGGCCCGGATTGTAAGGAGGCGCCCTTGTCGGACCGACTTTCTCCGCACTTCCGGGGATCGCGGGGCTTGGGCTGGCGCCTGCTTGCGGCTATGCTCCGGGGTGTTGGCCCCGTCGACCTCTGATCGGTTCTTGCCTGCGTGACCCCGAGTTCATCCTTCTTCGACGACCTGCCGGCGGACATCTCGCCCGTGGTGGTGCTCGTCGACGACGACGAGGTCAACCTGATGGTGACGGCGCTCGCGCTGCGGGGCCGTGGGTTCGTCGTCACCGAGGTCGGCTCGGGCGCCCAGGCGCTGGACCTGCTGGCCCGCGACGTGCCCGACATCGTGATCCTGGACGCGATGATGCCGGCGATGGATGGCTTCGAGACCTGCAGCCGCCTGCGCGCCATGCCGGGCCTGGACCATGTGCCGGTGCTGATGCTGACCGGGCTGGACGACGACGTCTCGATCCGCCGCGCCTACGAGGCGGGGGCGACCGACTTCTTCGTGAAGTCCCAGCAGTGGAGCCTGCTCGAAGGGCGCTTGCGCTATCTGCTGCGCGCGGCCCGGGTGCGCGAGGAACTGGCCCGCAGCCGGGCGCGCCTGGCCCGGGCCCAGGACCTGGCGCGCATGGGCAGCTTCGAGTGGCACCGGATGCCCGGCCAGACTCTCGGGCGTCTGGAATTCTCCGCCGAGGCCCTGCGTGCCGTCGGGCTGGCAGGTGAGGCCCCGAGCCTGCGGCGTTGCCTGCGCCTGGTGCGGCCGGCGGAGCGCCAGCGCCTGCTGCGCAGCATGGCCGAGAAGGTGGCCCGGCAGGCGGTGCTTGCGGCCGACGTCGCGCTGGAGGGTGCCGATGGCCGGCGCCGCATCGTGCATGTCGAGGCCGAACCCGCGCCCTCGCCGCACCCGGGGGCCCACCTCGTCTACACCGGGGTCCTGCAGGACGTCACCGACCGCCGGGTGGCCGAGGACAGGATCCGGCACCTGGCGAACTTCGATGCCCTGACGGGCCTGCCCAACCGCCGGCAACTGATCTGGCGTACCGAGCGCGCGCTGGAGCACGCGCGCCGCCAGGGACACCTGTGCGCGCTGCTGCTGATCGACCTGGATCGCTTCAAGGTGATCAAT
>Ga0169931_10004964_pt1 | contig 20484 bp, 18 predicted proteins | sample Kivu_15m_20L_FD_129675 | JGI IMG/M metagenome (GOLD analysis project Ga0169931, IMG submission 129675) | Freshwater microbial communities from Lake Kivu, Western Province, Rwanda to study Microbial Dark Matter (Phase II) - Kivu_15m_20L... | ecosystem: Environmental > Aquatic > Freshwater > Lake... | reverse complement strand
CTGGGCCATGAGTCAGAAGAGCGTCACTAGGCGCTAGTATCACCCATTTGCCACCCTAGGGGACTTAAAAAAACCTGGAGTTTATTGGCATGATGGCAGGGGGGGAGGTGAACCTTTACGATGGGAGAGCCCGTTTTGCTCCTCCAAGGATTGAGTTAGCTATGGCTGCCCCGGCGATTCGCCCTGCCCGCATTACCCGTGTTTTGACCGGCTCCATTGCCGAGGAGATTGGCTTTGAGCCCGGCGATGCCCTGGTGGCCATCAATGGCCAAAAGCCGCGCGATTTAATTGACTACCGCTTTCTCTGCGCCGACGAAGACTTGGCCCTGGAGGTGCTGGATAGCCGGGGCAAGCCCCACCGGGTGGATCTGGAAAAAGACATCGACGAAGATCTGGGGCTGGAGTTTGAAACGGCTCTGTTTGATGGCCTGATGCAGTGCAATAATGCCTGCCCCTTCTGCTTTATCGACCAGCAGCCCCCCGGCAAGCGGGGCACGCTGTACCTCAAGGATGACGACTATCGGCTCAGCTTTCTCTACGGCAGCTACCTCACCCTCACGAATCTGCTGCCCCAGGAGTGGGAGCGCATTGCCCAACTGCGGCTGTCGCCGCTGTACGTGTCGGTCCATGCCACGGAGCCAGGGGTGCGATCGCGCCTGCTCAAAAACCCTAGGGCGGGTCAAATTCTCGACCAGCTGGCTTGGTTCCAAGCCCAGCGCCTGCAAATCCACGCCCAGGTGGTGGTTTGTCCAGGCCTTAACGACGGCGAACACCTGGCGACAACCCTGGGCGACCTGGCTCGTTTTCACCAGGGGGATGTACCGGCAGTGGCCTCAGCGGCGGTGGTGCCCGTGGGCCTGACGCGGTTTCGCCCTGAGGGGGACGAGCTGACGCCAGTCACCCGGGCCCAGGCCCAGCAGGTGATCGCCCAGGTACAGGCCTTTCAAGCCGATTGCCAGCAGCGGTTTGGCACCAATTTCGTCTGGCTGGCCGACGAGTGGTTTCTCCTGGCCCAGCAAAGCGTGCCCGCTGAAAGCCACTACGAAGACTACCCCCAACTGGGCAATGGGGTGGGCTCAATCCGACAGTTTCTCAAGCAGTTTGAGCAGTCAGCCAAGGCTCACCTGCCCCCATCGGTCAGCCCGCCGCGCACCTTGACCTGGGTGGTGGGCAATGCGGTGGAGTACGCCTTTCAGCCCATTGTCGACCGCCTTAACCAGGTGCAGGGGCTCACAGTTCACCTGGCCGCCCTGGCCAGCGACTACTGGGGGCGCGACATGACGGTGACTGGGCTGCTGACCGGCCACGATCTGCGGCTGGGGTTGGGAGATGGGCGGAGCGGTTCGTCCCAGCATCGACCCCTGGGCGATGCCCTGCTGCTGCCCACGGTGATGCTCAAGCCCAGCGACTCTGGTGACCCTCAGGACACCTTGTTCTTAGACGATATGAGCGTGGCGGAGGTCAGCCAGCGCCTCCACTGTCCGGTGATCCCCGTTGCTGATACCGATGCTCTGGTGCAAAGCTGCTGTGGCACCATGCCACGTCCCTCCTACCTCAACCTTCAACCGGCGGCCGGATACTGGACGCCCTCCTGAACCCCATTGACCCACCCCTAAACCCTCCGAGGAGGGGATCGTTAGCCTGATTTTGGGAAGGAAAAATTATCCCGAACTAAGGTCAGGTTAACCATCAGCGGTGATCAGAGCTATCCGACAGCGATCGCTGGCTTTCTTCCCAATCTCGCTTTTCCTTCAGTTGTCTCAACCCTTCCCAGCTCCAGCCAACGATGAAACCTCCGACCCCACCTACCACCAGGTAAACTTGGCCCAGGCGCTGATAGGCAGTGCTCGTATAGAACCCATTTGACATCTTTTCCCGTGATACTTGGCTTTGAAGGAAGCCGTTACTCTGCGATCAGTGGTAGAACCTGCCCAGCAAAACCGCCTTCTGCCAGAAAATGAAGAAAACCAGCTAGCTGCAAGGCTTGTGGTTTCAGGATTAGATCTCAAATGGGTTCTATAGAACGCCGGTTCCATAGGAAAATGAAACTAGCCTACCCATCGGCTACCCCTTCGTCCTCCTCCGTCATCTTCTTCGGTGTTACCCATGGCCACCACCCTATCGCCCAATCCCGCCACTCGGCTCGCCCCACCGGCCCGCCGCGCCCCTCTGGCTGTGCCCAAACGGTTGTTGCTGGGGCCTGGCCCCTCCAACGCTGACCCCCAGGTGATTGCGGCCATGAACCACCAGCCCATTGGGCATTTAGATCCGGCCTACCTGGCCATGATGGATGAGGTGCAAGACCTGCTGCGCTACACCTGGCAGACCACCAACCCCCTTACCTATGCCGTCGCGGGCACCGGGTCGGCGGCGATGGAAGCGACGCTCGCCAACGTGGTTGAACCCGGCGATCGCGTTCTAGTGGCGGTCAAGGGCTACTTTGGCCACCGCCTAGTGGATATGGCCCGCCGCTATGGTGCCGAGGTCACCACGATTCAGCGGCCCTGGGGGGAAGCCTTTACCCTCGACGAATTGACCACTGCCCTAGAACAGTATCGTCCGGCGGTCCTGGCGATCGTCCACGCTGAGACCTCCACCGGGGTTCGCCAACCCCTAGAAGGGCTAGGGGCAGCCTGTGCCGCCCATGACTGTCTACTGCTGGTCGACACCGTCACGAGCCTGGGGGGCGTCCCCATCCTGTTGGATGATTGGCAGGTGGATTTGGCCTATAGCTGTAGCCAAAAAGGCCTGAGCTGCGCCCCTGGGATTTCCCCCTTCACCATGGGCCCCCGGGCGGTGGCTAAACTGGATCGTCGCCGTCAGCCCGTGGCCAACTGGTACCTCGATGCGGCTCTGCTGCGAAAGTACTGGGGGCCAGAGCGGGTCTACCACCACACCGCCCCCGTGAACCTCACCTATGCCCTGCGCGAAGCCCTGCGTCTGCTGGCCGAAGAGGGGCTAGAGGCCCGCTGGCAACGGCACCAGCAAACCGCTGCCTACTTCTGGGACGGGCTCGCCGACCTGGGGCTGACCTGCCATGTGGAGGCCGCCTATCGGCTGCCCACCCTGACCACCGTCCGGGTGCCCGACGGCATCGATGCCAAGGCCGTCAGTCGTCAACTAATGGTTGACCACAACATCGAAATTGGCGGGGGCCTGGGGGAACTGGGCGGGAAGGTCTGGCGCATTGGCCTAATGGGCTACAACAGCCAGACTCAGCCGGTCGATAGGCTGCTGCACGCCCTTGGTACGGTGCTGCGCCAGGTCTAGGGCTAGGGGGGGTGGCCAAAAGATCTGGTTGGGCTAGCCCCTGACCCAGCCCACCTACCCGAACCCATTTCGTGCTAAAAAAATTGGGCAGATTTAGCCAAGCGAGGTCATCCCATGAGCGCATCATCCCCATCCCTGGCGGGCCAGGTCGCTGTGGTTACCGGGGCATCGCGGGGCATTGGCCGGGCCGTTGCGATCGCCCTGGCGGCGGCCGGAGCCCAGGTTGTCGTTAACTACGCCCGCTCCAGTACCGCCGCCGATGAAGTCGTCGCCGAGATTGTGACGGCGGGCGGCAGCGCGGTGGCGATCCAGGCCGATGTTTCCCAGGCCGACCAGGTCGATGGGTTGATCAACGGCACCCTAAAGCAATTTGGCCGGGTCGATGTCTTGGTCAACAATGCTGGCATTACCCGCGACACCCTGCTGCTGCGCATGAAGCTCGAAGACTGGCAGGCTGTGATCGACCTCAACCTGACCGGGGTATTTTTGTGCACCCGCGCCGTGGCCAAGATCATGCTCAAGCAGCGATCGGGGCGAATTATTAACATTGCCTCGGTGGCTGGTCAAATGGGTAACCCCGGCCAGGCTAACTACAGCGCCGCCAAGGCCGGGGTGATTGGCTTTACCAAAACCGTGGCCAAGGAACTGGCCAGCCGGGGGATCACCGCCAATGCCGTCGCCCCCGGCTTTATCGAAACCGACATGACCGACGACCTGGGCAACACCGACGAGATTCGCAAGTTTATTCCCCTGGGGCGGTTTGGCCAGCCCGAAGACATTGCCGGTATGGTGCGGTTCTTGGCCGCAGACCCGGCGGCGGCCTACATCACCGGCCAGGTGTTTAATGTGGACGGCGGCATGGTGATGGCCTAGGCCCGATTCCCTAGGCCCGGTTCACCGTGCGCAGCAGCCACAGGGTCGCGGATAGCGACACAAAGTGGGCCAGCAAGGTGTTGGTGTTGGCCTGCACCACAAAAATATCAAAGGCCTCTACGTACTGACCAATGTTGCCGGGCACAAACACAGCCCCCCCCTGGGGCTGCGCCAGGGCCTTGGCCAGCAGCGACCCAATCAGGGCCTGCCCACCAAACAGCGTCACCAGCATCCCCGCCATGCTGATCACAATGCCCAGACGCAGAGCCTGGAGGGCATCTTTGGGGCTGGGGCGTTTGGCGGTGTCGCGGCTGCGCAGGCGTCGCCCGATCTGGGCATAGCGAAAAGCCCAGAAGGCGCTGAGATAGACGGCCACCAGGCCCAGGGCGGCAAACAGCAGCCCCACCCCCGTGCCGGGGTTGCCGCCGCCGGTACCCGATCGCGCGCTGAGGTTGGCGAGGGCAAACATCAGCACCAAGCTCGAGATGACCGCCAGCACCACCTGAACCCAAAAGCTGATCCAGCCCACCAGCCGAAAGGAGCCTGAAATGCGCCGCACGGCGGGGGGCAGGGTGTAGTCAAATTCTGTAGTCATACCTGTGATTTTAGCCTGGGGACGGGAGCTTCTGAATGATACATTTGGGGAAATGGGCGGGGGCACCAAGGCTATGACCGACACAATTGACCAGGCCAAAACTCGCATGCAGGAATTGTGCGATCGCTGGGGGCCACGGGTCGACTACCTGGCGATTCGCCTGGAGCAATCCGAAGGCACTGATATTTTGTTGCGGGGGGGGGCGGTGGAGACCCTGAGCGAGGCGATCGCGATCGGGGGCCATGTTCGGGCCTGCTACCGAGGCGGCTGGGGCTTTGCCAGCTTCAACGATCTCGATAGCCTGACCCTCTGCATCGAATCCGCCGTGGCGGCAGCCCGTCTGGTGGGCGACGACGAAACCCGCCTAGCCGCTATCGACCCGGTTCAGATTACCCAGCGCCTGCCCCTCACGGGCACCGACCCCCGCGCCATTCCCCTGGCTCGCAAAAAAGTCCTCTGTAGCCACTATGCCGATCTGCTCCAGGGGGTAGACCCTCGCATTGCCACCACCTCCGTGCGCTACGCCGACGTGGCCCAGCGCGTGCTGCTGGCCACCTCCGAGGGCACCCTGATCGACCAAGCCTGGTCAGATATGGAAATGCGCTTTGCCGCCACCGCCCGCGATGGCAACACCGTCCAGACCGGGCGGGAAACCACCGGCTCTCGCAACGCCTACGAAGATCTAGACCACCTCGATCCCCAGGTGATGGGGGCAGCCCAGCGGGCGGTGGCGGCCCTAGATCTACCCCCGGTAAAGGGGGCGACCTACGACGTGGTGATTGACCCCATTTTGACCGGGCTGTTTGTGCACGAGGCCTTTGGCCACCTGTCGGAGGCCGACATGGCCTACGAAAATCCCGACCTGCTCGAGGCCATGAGCATGGGTCGACGGTTTGGCCCCGACACCCTGCAAATTTTTGACGGGGCGGCTCCCCAGGGCCACCGGGGCAGCTACGGCTACGACGACGAAGGCACCCCCGCCACCACCACCCAGCTGATTCAAGACGGGGTGCTGGTGGGGCGGCTGCATTCCCGTGAAACCGCAGGCAAGCTGAACGAGGCGCCCACGGGCAATGCCCGCTGTCTCAACTACCACTATTCGCCCCTGGTGCGCATGACCAACACCTGGATTGAGCGCGGCACCACCCCGGTGGACAATCTGTTCGCCGATATTAAACAGGGGGTCTACGCCCGCAACTGGCTGGAGGGCATGACCAATGGCGAAATGTTTACCTTTACCGCCGGAGAAGCCTGGATGATTCGCAACGGCAAGCTGGCTGAGCCGGTGCGCGATGTCACCCTGTCGGGCAATGTGTTTCGAACCCTGGCCGACATTGAGGCGATCGGCGACGATTTTTACTGGGATGAGTCGGGCGGCTGCGGCAAGGGGGGGCAGAATGGCTTGCCCGTGGGCTGTGGCGGCCCCAGTCTGCGCATTCGCAACGTGGTGGTGGGGGGCGAGGCCGCAGACGGCAATGAGTGATAGTTCGGTGAACCAGGGCCGCATTTTGCGCAACCTGATGCGCCTCATGGATGTTACCTGCCGCAACAGCCTCTACGAGGTGCTGCCCCGAGGGGTGCAGGTATGGCTGCCAGAGCCAAGCCTGGGGGTCTACCCCGATCTGATGGTGGTGTCGGGGGCACCCCTGCTCCACGACGGCCAAGAGGATAAGGTGCTCAACCCCTGTGTGATGTTTGAGATTCTCTCTAAGCCGACGCCGGGCTATAGCCCAGAGGCGCTCGCCCTAACGGAGCGCAGCGGCCTATTTCGTCTCTGCCGTGAGATTCCTTACCTGCAAGAGTATGTGTTTGTGCACCAGACCGAGGCTCGGGTCGAGCAGTTTTACCGAGCCGAAGAAAGCCTGTGGGGCATGACCACCCAAACCGGCCTCGACCGGGTGGTGGAGTTGGCCATTACCAATGCCCGTCTACCGATGATGGATATCTATGCCCAAGTGGACTTTAGCCTGCTGGTGTAAGGCGGCGTGAGGCCTGGAATCATTCAGCCAGGTCAAAGGGTTGCCAGCCCGAGCCGTGATAGCCGTAGAGCGATCGCATAAACCAGAGTCAGGCGCTGAGTCGCCCAGATCAACCCCGCATGGGACTGGAGGGACGGAAGCCATGGGCGATCGCCCCGCAAGTGATCGAAGAGAAGTGATCGCCGAGAGGTGATAGAAAACGTTAGGCCGCTGCGATCGCAGCCATGCCCAAGGGAGCAGGTCGTTAGCGACCGGGCCCTTCATCGCTGGTTTTGCCGCCGGTTTTGCTCCACTCGGCCCAATCCGCCGGGGTATTCAAATTCGCTAGCACCCCATCGTCCGTAACTGCAATAGCCTCCACCGATCGCTGATTGAGCCAGGGCTGAAACGACCTCCCCCCCCCCGCCACATACCGCCGCAAATCCTCTAGGGCTGTCACCCGGTAAAACCCGCACAGCGGTTCCCAGCGGCCCTGGCGCTGGGGCAGGTAGGCCAGGGTGTTAGGGTCAACGGTGGCGAGATCGTTTTGCCAGGCCTGGAGCGTCGCTGCCGACAGGTTTGGCAGGTCGCAGGCTAAGACTAGCACCCAGTCAGGCCCAGGCTTGGTGTGCAGACCATCTAGCGATCGCACCAACGCCACCAGCGGTCCTTGAAAGCGGCCCGACTGGCCTGCCAGAGTCTCTTCTTCCACAAACCTCACTAAACTCGGCACCAGAGATCGGTAGCGATCGGGCCAGGGCGTCACCACATACACCCGATCGACGCAGGCCGCCGCCACTCGGCAGGTGCGCTGAATCAGCGTTTCTGACCCCAGGGAGATCAGCGCTTTATCCTGACCCATGCGAGAGCTGCGCCCTCCGGCCAGTATCACAGCGGCCAGGAATGTCATCGCTCAACCTTGGCATCAATCATCAATTTCGACCCGCTTGGTGCGGGCGGTCTGCCCCGACCTAATGCGCACCTGGGCCTTGGCTACCCCAAACTCCTGGGCCAGCAGGGCAATCAGTTCTGCATTGGCCTTGCCATCCTGGGGTGGTGCCTTGAGGTGTAGAAGCCAGCTGCCATCCTCTAGGCGGGTGGCTTTGGTGTGCTTGGCATTGGGCTTAACCCGCACCGTCAGCACCGTCATACTTTGCTCGGAGCCGCAGCCCCCTGGGCCACCTTGCGTAGCCGGGCAACATCGGCCCAGGCCAGCCCCTTAAAAAAGTAGATCAGGCCGGTCAGGAGGGCCAGCACCATGTAAAAAATGCGAATGCCCCACCCCGCCCCGTCAAAAATCATCGAAAACACGCCGGGCTCAATGCCGCTAAAGCGGGTCAACTCTGAGCGAAACCACTTTTGGTCCTCGGCCATGCGCTCTAGCTCAGCTACGGTGGCGGGTAAAATGGGCATCCGGGTGGTGATCGTGTAGTAGCCCCAAAACCCTTTGCGGCTCCCCTGCTGAACTAGGGCCTGATTCGCGAGGGAGGTAATTTGCTCACGGGTCAGATCTGACTCGGCGGTCAACTGGCTGAGCCACAGTTGGTGCCGCAGCCAGTAGCTGCTAAAAAAGACCAAGGGCAACGCCACCAGCAGGGCAATAGACTTCAAGGCCACCGGCGTTTTGGCTGATAGATGGTGGGTGGCACTCCCCAGCCCAAAGCCCAAAAACGCAAACAAGACAACTACGCTGAGTTCCACCAGTTCAAGGCTCTTGATCCAACCGCCCAAAATAGGAATGGGGTGCAAAAACACCTCAGCGGCCCAGGTAATCAACAGCCGTACCCCAATCACCGCAGCGGTTATGGCGAGAACCGTCAGCAAATACTTAACAACATTGGCTGAGGGATGGGGCGTGGGCATGGCTGGGGCTAGCGAAAACGGTAGGAGCAACGATTGCCCCATGATAATCAGGATGGGGTAAGGATCGGCGTTTAGTCTAAAAAAGTCACCTTCTTTCGATCTGTCTGGCTCTAGTCTGCCTGGGTGACCCTCAAGGTGCTAATTTGGTCGGGGGCAAAGGCTCCCCTTTCCGTCACAATTGCTGTAATCAGATGGGCCGGGGTGAGGTCGGAGGCAGGATTATAAAACTCAGCACCGTTGGGCGACGTCGCCTGCTCACCGATCCGGTAAATTTCTTCGGCGGGGCGCTCTGCGATCGCAATACTCTCCCCCTTAGCCACGGCAAAATCAATCGTTGACACTGGGGCCGCCACCACAAAGGGAATGTTGTGGGCCTGGGCCACCAATGCCAGGCTGTAGGTGCCAATTTTACTGAGAACGTCGCCGTTGGCGGCGATCCGATCGGCCCCGGCCAGCACCCCGTGGATCAACCCTTTTTGCATGCAGTGGGCGGCCATACTGTCGGTCACCACCGTCACCGGAATGCCCTCCTGCACACATTCCCAGGCGGTCAGCCGCGACCCCTGCAGGGTGGGGCGAGTTTCTGTGGCATAGATGCGCCCTAGACGCCCCTCTCGCCACAGCGATCGCATGATGCCCAGGGAGGTACCGTAGCCGGAGGTCGCTAGGGCGCCATGGTTGCAGTGGGTGAGCAGGGTGAGCTGGGCCGGGCTGTCGGGCAAAACCGTGAGGCCGTGGTCGCCAATGGCATGGCAGAGGCTAAAGTCTTCGGCCTGCATCGCCTGGGCCTGGGCCAGGAGCTGTCCCTTGACAGCTTCTATGGAGGCACTGGAATGATGAACCACCCCTAGCATGGTGTCCACCGCCCACTGCAAATGGGCCTTATCGGGCCGGGTCTGCTTAAACTGGTCGCCAATGGCCTCGATGCGTTCCCAAAAGGCCGTTGGGTCATCGGTGTGAATTTCTGTCGCCCCCAGGTACAGCCCGTAGGCCGCCGCCAACCCCAGGGCCGAGCCGCCCTGGACAATGCCCGAACGCAGCGATCGCACCACGTCATCACAGCGGCGAATCGCCACAATGCTATAGCGCTCCGGCAGCTGACGCTGGTCAATCAGCACCAGGTGGTCGTCTTGCCAGAGCACGGGGAAAACCTGGGTATCGCTGGAGGCAATCATGGTGGTTGGGGAGAGATAGCGGGACGGTTTCTGATCCCATGGCGTTCAGACCATGACTTTAGTATGGGAGTTTCTTTGCCCCTGTCAATGCAGGGCACATACAAGGGATAGGGCAGACACACAGGTCTGCCCCTACGCACCCTTCGTGGCAGAGCAGACACACGGCGCACCCTTCGAGGCAGGGCAGACACAAGGGTCTGCCCCTACGGCTCCGACGGCCCATTAAACCCTCGGGTGCGCAAAATCTGCCGCCCCCGCTGGCGGGCCAGTTTTTGGAGGTCAATGCTGCGATCGGTTTCGTCGACAATTTCACCGGTCAGCACTTCCAGCACATCCTCCAGGGTGACTACCCCCGACACGCCGCCGTACTCGTCGACCACCACGGCCAGGTGCTCGCGGGCGGTTTGAAAATCTTGCAGCAGTTTGTCGGCCCGTTCGGTTTCGGCCACGAAGCGTACCGGGCGAGTCACCTGGCTGAGCAACTGGTGACCTTGACCGCGAATCAGCGCGGTGAGCAATTCATTCTTAAGCACCAGTCCCAAAATTCGGTCGATGTCGCTGTCGCTAATCAAAATACGGCTGTGCTGGGAGCTGAGAATTTGGGATTCAGCTTCGGCAATGGTCAGGTCGCCGGACAGGTGGGTAACGGCCACCCGCGGGGTCATGATATCCGCTGATTTCATATCGTTGAGGCGAAACACGCGGCGAATCATCTCGGCTTCGTCGGCTTCGATGATGCCCTCCTGGTGGCCGATGGTGGCCATCAGCTTAATCTCGGCCTCATTGGTGCTGGGGCGAAAGCCATCGCCGACTAAGGGCGCGGTGGCTTTCTCCAGGAGCAGCACCACTGGCGTAAACAACCAGGTTACCCAGCGCACAGGGATGGCGGTGGCCAGGGCAATGGGGATGGCGTAACGTTCTCCCAAAACCTTGGGGAAAATTTCCCCAAACAAGATCACCAGCATCGTTAACAGCGCGGTAAACAACCCCAGCAGGGCATCGTTGAAGATTTTCGAGGCAATGCCCCCGACTAACACGCTGCCCACAATATTGAACAGATTATTGAGAATCACAATGGTGGCAATGGGCCGGTTAACCTTCTGGCGAATGGCCAACAGCGTAATGGCAGCCGGCTTTTTAGACTCGGCTAGCTGTTGGGCCTTGAGTACCGGCACCGAGAGCAGCGCTGCTTCGCTACAGGAGCACAGGGCCGAGCCAATCAGCATGGCCAAAATGGAAATCGCAAGGGTCAGCATGGGGTGGGGTAATGGCGAACGCAATCGACAGGGGGGACGCTGTTATGATTCATCTACTATGATCCATTGACGAGATTAATCAACATTCTCTTCTCCTCAATTCAGTGTGGCATTGGAGGTCTGCTCCAGGTCGAAGCTGGATTGGGCGGCCCAGAGATCTGCCCTGCCCTGGTCGTCGGCTTACTAGCAACCCCATGAGTGACACTATTCTCGACGTCAAGCACCTCACTGTTCACTTTGAGGTCGACAACCAGCTCATTCAGGCCGTTGACGATATTACATTTCAGGTGCAGCGTGGACAGACCCTAGGCATTGTGGGGGAATCGGGGTCGGGCAAGTCGGTGACCTCGCTGGCGGTGATGGGGCTGGTGCCGAACCCGCCAGGCAAGGTGGTGAATGGCGAAATTTGGTTCAACGGAGGGACGGGGGGAGCGGTTGACCTGGGCACCCTCAGCGAAACTCAGCTGCAAGGCTACCGGGGTGGCCAGGTCTCGATGATTTTTCAAGAGCCGATGAGCTCTCTGAACCCGGTCTACACCGTGGGATTTCAGATGGTAGAGGCCATTCGGCAGCACCAGGATATTTCTAAACAAGCGGCCCGTCAGCAGGCGATCGCCCGCCTGCAAGAGGTCAAGCTGCTCCCGGCCGATGCCGCCCTGCGCGCCACCGTCAACGCTGAAAAGCCCCAACTTGACCATGAATCGCTCAAAGCAGAGGTCGATCGCCGTCAGCAGGCCATACTCGATCGCTACCCCCACGAGCTGTCCGGTGGGCAAATTCAGCGGGTGATGATTGCCATGGCAATTTCCTGCAATCCCGCCCTGCTGATTGCCGACGAACCCACCACGGCCCTAGATGTGACGGTACAGGCCACCATTCTCGACCTGCTGCGCGAACTGCGCGATCGCCGGGGCATGTCGCTGATTTTTATTACCCACGACCTGGGCATCATCGCCGAAATTGCCGACCAGGTGGCGGTTATGTACCAGGGCAAAATCGTCGAGGCAGGGCCCGTGTGGGATATCTTTGCCCAGCCGCAGCACCCTTACACCAAAGGGCTGCTGGCCTGTCGCCCCCAGCCCAACCAGCAGCGGCGGCTGTTGCCCACGGTGGCCGACTTTATGGCCACTGAAATCAATCCTGAGATTAAGGGAGCCGCCGTCCCTGGGGCAGCCTTTGATGACCAACCGATTGATGACCAGTCGATTGATGGCCAGCCCCTTAACGGCCAACCCCTAACTAACAGAGGCCCCGTCATTCGCGAGCGGGTGCTCGACGAAGCCGACAAAGCTCGGTTTGCTCCGGTCACCCCAGCCGAGCTGCAGGCCCGAGCCGAGACCCTGGCGGCCAACGGCCCTTTGCTGGCGGTCGAAAATCTGCAAGTGGGCTACCCTGTGCGAGGGGTGTTTGGCCAAGCCCGCCGCCACAGCATGGCGGTGCAAGACGTGTCGTTTCACATTCAAAAGGGTGAAACCTTTGGCCTAGTGGGCGAGTCGGGCTGCGGCAAAACCACCCTAGGGCGAGCCCTGCTGCGGCTGGTGCCCACCCTAGGCGGCAAAATCTGGTTTGAGGGCCGCGACGTGCTGGGGCTGGGTGGTGTGCAACTGCGGCAGCTGCGGCGAGACATGCAGATCGTCTTTCAAGACCCCTACAGCTCCCTAGACCCGCGCATGAGCATCGGGGCCGCCATTGCCGAACCGCTCCATATCCATGGGGTGATTAAAAGTAAGCGTAACCAGCAGGAACGGGTGGCCTACCTGCTCGATCGCGTCGGGCTACCCACCGCCTGCATCAACCGCTACCCCCACGAATTTTCGGGTGGTCAACGCCAGCGGGTTTGCATTGCCCGAGCCCTGGCCCTCAATCCTAAGTTCATTATCTGCGACGAGTCGGTGTCGGCGCTAGATGTGTCGGTGCAAGCCCAGGTGCTAAATCTGCTAAAAGAGCTCCAGGCCGAGTTCGACCTCACCTATATCTTCATTTCCCACGACCTGGCGGTGGTCAAGTTTATGAGCGATCGCATCATGGTCATGAACCAGGGCCGAGTCGAAGAGATCGGCCCCGCCGAGCAGGTCTACCGTCACCCCCAAAAGCCCTATACGCAGCAGCTGATTAGCGCTATTCCGGTAGGCAGTTTAGAGCGCATTCAAGAGCTCCAGCGCGATCGCGCCCAGGTCGCCTAGAGCAGAGGGCAAAATCCGGATCGAATGAGCCGGGGGGCTAGCGATACTCCGGGTTAGGAAAGTCAAAGCGACACCCGGCGGCCCAGCGCGATCGTGATTGCCGTGGGCCGGAATGCCCCCCGCATCCTTCAGGAACTGCATGTGTACAACCGCGACCAGCGCCAGGCCTAACCGCTTTAGCCGTTAGCTCCTCAACAGAGCCCAGGTTGTCAAACTTGGGCTCTTTTTGTTGATCGGGGAGCCTGGGTAAAAGCACCCGGAGAGCAGGCAGAGGCTGGGGTCTAATCTGGTGTAGGTAGAGGCGTTCGAGGGTAATGATTCACTCCCCCCCGCTAAACCGCTACAACCCTTGATCTCTCGTTCGAAGGTAGGGGGGGATGTGAACGGTTACGTTCGAGGTGCCCTATAGAAGGAAACAACCCCATCCCCTGTCGTCCCAGAGTAACCTTGGTGACCATTCCCACCCAAAGGTGTGATAGCGGTCACCGTAGGGATCATTGCAGTGCAATGCCCCTACAAACCGGGGGTATACGGCTAGGATTTGGTATCAATTCTGTACCTCGATCGCCGCTCTGGGGGGGACGGCGGGCGCAATCGCCCCAGCCACCCATGTCCTTTTCCCTGGCAAGAGAGAAATGAAATTGCTAGGCTGTAGGCAGTTTACCGGGCTCCGATCGGTCTATGGCAACCCCGTCTAAAACCCTGTTTGAGCAGTTTCTGGCCCCGATCTTTTCCCACCTGATCGATCGCGATGCCCTGGTGCGCCTGCGCGACAGCATCGATTGGGAGACTGGGGTGGCGGAGTTTACCAACCCCCAGGTAATCTATCCCAACTACTACAAGACCAGTAACTTCCATGGCGTTAAGAACGGCTATCTGTCAACGGATGCCGCCCTGACCTACGACCCCATTACCCAGTACGTGCTGCCCCCTGGCGAAACCTGGGTACGAGAGAGCCTGGTGAAGGCCATTCAGGGGGTGCCCCGACGGATCTTAGACCTGGGCTGTGGCACCGGTACCACCACCCAGATGCTCAAGCGTCGCTTCCCTGGGGCGGAGGTGATGGGCCTCGATCTATCGCCCCAGATGCTGGTCATGGCCGACCACAAAGCGCGCGCCGCTGCGGTGGAGGTGACCTTCCGCCACGGCAACGCCATGGCCACCGGGTTGCCCGCCGCCGCCTTCGACGTGGTCTGCGCTACGCTGCTGTTCCACGAAACGCCACCGGCTGTGGCCAAGACGATTTTGGCCGAGGCCTTCCGGCTGCTGACGCCGGGGGGGCAACTGCTGGTGCTCGACGGCAACCAGCGCACCCTGCGGGCCACCGACTGGCTCAGCACTATTTTTGAAGAACCCTTTATTCGCGACTATAGCCAGGGCAATGTAGACGCCTGGCTGGGCTACGCCGGGTTTGAGGCGGTGCGCACGGAGGATGTGTTTTGGCTCAACCAGCTGAGTATGGCCCGCAAGCCGCTGCCGCTGGTGGAGCGGAATGCCGCGGCGGAGGCGGAGGATCGCCCGGCCCCCGACCAGATCCCTCTTCCCCAGCCCGCCTAGGGCCACAGCCCTCGACTGGGTGACGCCGAAATTCAGCCCCGCGTACACTAGAGGCGTAGGGATGGGGTGGGACAATGGTGCGACTTAAACCCTGGCAGTGGGCGGTGCTGGCGGTGCCGCTGGTGGCGATCGCCGGTTTGGTGCTGATCGCGGCTGGGCTGCAACTTCACGCCTGGGGCCTGACTTGGATCTGGGCCGTGATCGCCCTGGTTTTGGTGGGGTGGCGCTGGCTGCTGGCCCGCTGGACTCGGCCTGCCCTCAAGCCCATGGCCGCCGCCCTGGAGCAGGCTCAGCAGGAGCTAGAGGCGGCGATCGCGGCGGACGCTGGGAGCCCTGTCCTCAGTTCAGCGGCGATCGCCCTCGAAGACATTCTCACCGCCGCCCAGCAAGACCCGCCGGTGTGGGAAGACTGGAACCCCTTCTGGGGCCGCTGCCGCGAGGTGGTTACGGCGGTGGCCCAGGCCTACCACCCCGCCGTCAAATATCCCCTGCTCAACATTTACCTACCCGATGCCTACGGCCTGGTGCGAGGCACCGTCGACGACGTCGATCGCTGGATTGAGACCCTGTCGCCGGTACTGGGGCAGGTGACGGTGGGCCAGGCGGTGCAGGGCTACGAGCTCTACCGCCAGGTCGAGCCCTCGGCCCGCAAGCTCTGGCAGGCCTGGACCTGGGCCCAGTGGTTGCTCAACCCAGCGGCGGCGGCGGCCCGCACCGTGAGCCAGCCCGCCAATACCCTGGCCAACCAGCAGCTGTTGGGCAACCTGAATGCTCTGCTGCGGGAGACTACCCTGCGGAATTTGTACCGCCAGGCGGTGGCCCTCTACAGTGGTGAGCTGCCCGCTCTGCCCGGCCCCGCCCAGCCGGTATCCACTGCCCAAACCCAAACCCTGCGGGACATTTTAGACCAGGCCGAGCCGGTGGAGCAGGTGGCTCAAAAGCCGGTGAACATTCTACTGGTGGGCCGCACCGGGGCGGGCAAGAGCAGCGTCATTAACACCCTGTTTGAGGCCGATCGCGCAGCGGTGGATGTGCTGCCCAGTACCGATGCCCTCACCACCTACTGCTGGCAGGCCGATGGGGGCGAAACCCTGACGCTCTGGGACTCCCCCGGCTATGAGCAGGTCGATCGGGCCGACTACCGCGACCAGCTCCTAGACTGTGCCCACCAGGCCGACCTACTGCTGCTGGTGACGCCGGCCCTCGACCCGGCCCTCCAGATGGATGCCGATCTGCTGGGGGACCTGCGCCAGGAGGTTCCCGACTTGCCCACCCTGATCGCGCTGACCCAGGTTGATCGGCTGCGGCCCCTGCGGGAGTGGCAGCCCCCCTACGATTGGCAGTGGGGCGATCGACCCAAGGAAGTCGCCATGCGCGAGGCGACCCGCTACCGCCAAGAGCAGCTGGGGGCACTCTGCGATCGCGTGCTGCCCCTGGTCACCCGCGACAGTGACACCCAGCGCCCGGCGTGGAATGCTGAGGCCCTGGCCAGGGCGCTGGTGGAGCTGATCGACCCGGCGAAGGAGCTGCGGCTGGCGCGGTTTTTGTGCGATCGCGACGCCAAGGTGACCGCCGCCGCCCGCCTAATCGATCGCTACCGGGTGCAGATGAGCACCACCCAGGGGTTGGCCGCCCTGCTCAAAAGCCCGGTGCTGCAATTTTTAGCCACCCTCACCACCGGTACCCCGACCCTCGCCTACCTGCTGGCCGAACAAATCCCGGTGGAGCAATTGCCCGTGGTGATCGGTAAGCTCCAGCTGGCCTACGATCTGTTTAGGGTGCTGGATGGGGCCACCGCTCGCCTAGACCTGCTGGCCCTCTGGCCCCTGCTGCTCGAGCAAAATGATCCACCCGATCGCGCCGCCTGGGCCTTTGGCCATGCCATGGTGGAGTACTGGACCCAGGGGCTTTCCATCGCTGAAACCCGCCAGCGGGTTGACTACTATGGGGGGCAATACGGCCATGGTGCCCCCGAGGCCAGGGCGACACTCTGAGTCAACAGTTAGCCCAGGGCTCCTGGGAGGGGGTGTGATACCAAATCCTATCTGTATAACCCCGGTTTGTAGGGGCATTGCAGTGCAATGCCCCTACGAGGTATCGGTCTCGAATCGGAGTTGTGTGACTCGGATTTGGTATGAAAAGGGCATTTCCTGGTGCCATTGGCCCTAAAACACCGGTACAGTACGGCTAACAACCCGGTTTCTTCGTCGCTGCGCTAACGATATGACTTGCATTCTGGCCGAGAAACCGGGTTTCTGTATCGACGTTCTAGGACTATCGTAAATACTCTGGGGTAGGAGCCACCTTGACCCACTTTCGCAGTATAAAGGTAGACTCTCTCTGGCTTTTAAAACACCCTCTTAGGTCAGTTATGGCTAAGATGAGCCAGGTCACTATCCCTCTGCATTCTTCTACGCTTTAGAATCCTCCATGTCTATTTCCAAAACCGAGACCAAACAACTGCTTGAACGCATGATTTTTGACGACACCGCCCCCGACGACTGGGTGCAAGACGTGTGGGGCCTCAGCCCCCTGATGGGCGACAGTGCCGCCAAACTCCTCGACGCCTTCTATGCCCTGATTGACTGCTGCCCCGACGAGCAGCTCGACAACCTAGTCAAAGGGTTGTACCGAGAGCAGCTGGAGTTTTAGGGATTTTGGATTTTAGCTTGGTGATTTTGGGTTGGGCCTGTTGTCAGCACCTCTCCACCCACCCGCCTACCCTCCACCCTCTACCCCAGCGTCTGCCGAATCAACTCAAACACGGCCCGCATGCCCATGGCTTCACCGCCTTCGGGGCGACCGGGCAGGGGGCGCAGATTCCAGGCCATCAGGTCGATGTGCACCCAGGGAATCTCGGGCCGGGTGAACTCCTGCAGAAACAGAGCGGCGGTAATTGAGCCACCGTAGGCACTGTTGGAGATATTCGAGAGGTCGGCTACCGAGCTTTCGATCATGGCGCGGTAGGGCTGGTGCAGGGGCAGTTGCCACAGGGGGTCGTCTACGGCCAGGCCACTGGCCAGTAGGGCGTTGGCCACCGTGGGCTGGTTGCTAAAGCAGGCCGGTAGTTCGGTGCCTAGGGCAATGCGGGCCGCCCCGGTGAGGGTGGCAAAGTCAACTACCAACTGGGGAGTGGGTTCTTCGCAGACCGCTTCCCAGAGGGCATCGGCCAGCACCAGGCGACCCTCGGCATCGGTGTTGCCGACTTCTACCGTCAACCCCCGGCGGGAGGGCACCACGTCTAGGGGGTGGATGGCGTTGCTGGCAATGCTGTTTTCGACCGCCGGTACCAGTACCCGCAGGCGTACGGGCAGTTGCAGACCCATGATCATTTCCGCCAGCCCTAGCACGTTGGCGGCCCCGCCCATGTCTTTTTTCATCAGCTTCATGCCGGCGGCGGGCTTGATATCGAGACCCCCGGTGTCGAAGCAGATGCCCTTGCCCACTAGGGTCACCCTGGGGGCATCGGGGTGGCCCCAGACGAGGTCGAGCAAGCGGGGGGCTTGGGTATAGGCGCGGCCCACGGCGTGGATGAGGGGATAGTTTTGAGCCAGCAGGTCATCGCCAGCAATGACAGTGAGGTTGGCGGCATGGCGATCGCACAGGGCTTGGGCGGCCGCTTCGAGCTGCTCTGGCCCCATGTCTCCGGCTGGGGTGGTGACCAGGTCGCGCACCAGGGTGGTCGCGGCAACGGTGGTTTCCACGTAGGCGGCGTCGGCTCCGGCGGGGGGAACTAGCTCCGCGACCGGGGGCGAGGCCTGGCGCTTGTACTGGTTAAAGCTGTAGCTCCCCAGCCGCCACCCGAGCCAGAGTTTGGTCGCCGTTTCCGCTGGCCAATCGTCGGCCAAGGCATAGGTTTGGGCCGGTAGGGTTTTCGCCAGATAGCCCAGGGTCCAGGTGTCGACGGGGTTGGGCTTGCCGACCAACACTTTGGCCACCGTACCCTCGGCATCGGGCACCAGGCAGACTGTATTGGGGGCGGCCTTAAACCCGGTGGCCTGGGTCCAGGTTTGGCTGTCAACGTGGTCTTTGGCGAGGTCAGTCTGGTCTACCAGGTAAAGGGGGATCGGCGTTGACAAGGGTTATCCTCCACAGGTGGTATCCGAACTAATCAGTCTATCGAAGTTATCAGAGTTTTGGCTCCGGGGTTAGCCCTAACTGGGGTCTAGCTCGTCGGTGCTGACGGCGGCAACTGCCAGTAGCGATAGCTGGCGTAGGCCAGGGTGAGCACCCCCGCTGCGATCGCCGACTCGTCGACCTCAAACTTGGGGTGGTGCAAGGGGTAATTGACGGCGCGATCGGTAAAGCCCACCCCCAGGCGAAACATCGTGCCCGGTGCATGCTCTAGGTATAGTGAGAAATCCTCAGCCCCTAGGGACGGTTCATGGATCATTTCTAGGTACTCGCGGCCCAGGGCTTCGCTGGCGCAGCGGGCGGTGAGTTCGGTCAGGGTCGGGTCATTGAGCACCGAGGGCACCCCCCGGCGGTAGTTGATTTCGTACTTGGCCCCGTAGGGCTGGCACACCCCCGCCACAATCGCCTCAATCCACTGGGGCAGATGGCTGCGGGTGTCGGGATGGAGCGATCGCACCGTCCCCAACAGCTTGACCGTATCGGCGATCACGTTGGGGGCGCGTCCTCCCTGAATTTGGCCAATGGTTAGCACAATCGGGTGCAGCGGGTTCTGGGTGCGGCTAATCGCCTGTTGCAACGCCGTGATGGCCTGGGCGGCAATCCAGATCGCATCAATGGCTTCGTGGGGCCTGGCCCCGTGGCCCGACTCACCCACAATGACAATTTCTAGGTCATCGGCGGCGGCGGTCAGCGCCCCGTAGCGAATGCCAATGGTCTGAGCGGGTACCGAAGGGTAGGCATGCAGCCCCAAAATGGCCGATACCCCGGCCATCACGCCATCCTCAATCATCCAGCGAGCGCCCTGGGCGGTTTCTTCGGCGGGCTGAAACAAAAAACGGATCGTACCGGGCAGCGGCACCCCGAGCTGGGCCAGCACCATGGCCGTACCCAGCCCCACCGTGGTGTGCACATCGTGGCCACAGGCGTGCATAATGCCCGAATTATTTGAGGCAAAGGGCAGGTCTACCCGTTCGGCAATGGGCAACCCATCCATGTCGGCCCGAATCGCCAACATGCGAGGATCATCCTGGCCCGGTAGCTCGGCCACCACCCCGGTTTTACCCACCAGTTCCTGCACCCGCAACCCGCAGGATGACAGCACCCCGGCCACGTAGGCCGCCGTTTTATATTCTTGGCCGCTGAGTTCTGGGTGGCTGTGCAGGTGCCTACGAATCTCGATCAGGCGGGGTGAGATTGTTTCAACAATTGACTTAATCTGACTCAGCATGAATTAACACTGTCGGTAATGGCCACGTTTAGCCTAAAGCAGACTGGAAGTGATGTATAACACCACACCAATTTGCTTGGCCAATGGGACACTACCCAGCCAATCAACCCTCAGTCCCGGCCCCAGCCTACTTATCCGGCGGGACCACTGGGTCAGGCACCACTGGGTCAGGCACCACTGGGTCAGGCACCACTGGGTCGGGGACTACTGGGTCAGGCACCACTGGGTCGGGGACTACTGGGTCGGGCACCACTGGGTCAGGGACCACTGGGTCGGGGACTACTGGGTCGGGGACTACTGGGTCGGGGACTACTGGGTCGGGCACCACTGGGTCGGGGACTACTGGGTCGGGGACTACTGGGTCGGGGACTACTGGGTCGGGGACTACTGGG
>Ga0169931_10004962_pt1 | contig 20490 bp, 30 predicted proteins | sample Kivu_15m_20L_FD_129675 | JGI IMG/M metagenome (GOLD analysis project Ga0169931, IMG submission 129675) | Freshwater microbial communities from Lake Kivu, Western Province, Rwanda to study Microbial Dark Matter (Phase II) - Kivu_15m_20L... | ecosystem: Environmental > Aquatic > Freshwater > Lake... | reverse complement strand
TGCCTGTTGGTTTTGGAGGAAAAACGGTTTGAACGCTATCTGCGATCAAGGCGATATCGTGCTGCTCAGCAAGAGGATCAATGGCGGAACCATTGGTCTAGAAGATCGCATCAAGCACTGGAACATAGCATTAGATCTATTCGAAGGCGAGTAAAATGAAAATCAGAGAACTGTTAGAAAGTAAATTACCCAAGACTCGTAATCCTGTAGCCAAGGCTGCTCAACGAGTCGCCAAAGGCAGCGGCGCTCATAAAGATAAAAAACGTGCTGCTAAGACAGGAGAAGTCAAGCACAAGAAAGATAAGATCCCCATGGAGGAAGTGTCTTCTAAAGGCATTCCGAAGGCAAAAGAAGATAAATTCCATTCTCAGTTGGACAAGCTAGTCCATAAAACTTTCGGACATTCACCTGACGAAAAGAAAGCAAAGAAAAAAATCAAAGAAAGTTTTCAAGAAGGCTCCGAAGATTTAAGCATTCAACAACTGGCTGCAATAAGCGATGAAGCACTAGATAAAGCCTACGGTTACGGTCGTAGCAGTCCAGGAAATACATTTGGGTGGCAGGCTAATTTAAAATCTGCAGAGTTTGCTAAAAGAATGATCGATTCCGGAGAAACTGATATCGAAGAGATCAGTGATGCCATACACAAGGGTTGGAACGTAACTGCTCGAGAATTCGTAAAAGATCCTGATCAATTCAGCGACACTGAAAAATTAAAAGCTGCTGGTAAATTAGAAGCAAAGTTACAACAACGTGCTAAATTGATGAAAATTAATTATAGTGAATTACCCGACGAAGAACAAGAAAAAGATCGTGTAGTGGCCCGTGCATTGTTACAGGCCATTAAAGGTCAGCAAGATGTCTCAGAAGTCACTAGAGATATGGCATTTGATCGGATGCTGAGCAATATCAAACAAGGTGCCAAAGATTACGCATTTGATCGGATGCTGAGCAACATCAAAAAAGGTACAAAGAAGCAGGCTCGTGCGGATCACCGAGAGCGCGATGCTGCATCACGTGAACGTGCCCGGGCGGCTTTTGGCCCCAGCCCCGCAGACAAGTTGAGCATACGCCCAGACAAAGGCGTGGCGGAAGGCAGTGGGGATACCCATCTAAAAAGATTAGAATACGATGTAAGACAATTATTAGACATGGGAGAATATGCCGCAGCCAAGGAACATGCCGCGCTAGCACCTACAGCTGACCTCAGAACCCGTCTACGAAAAATCATACGCAAAGCTATGATGTCTCCAAAACCAAACGATCAAAGTACCTTTAAAAAGAAGACAAGACCGTCAGGACTAAGTGTCAAACAGTATGTGGCGCAGCAGATGGAAGATGAATATGGCGATGGCCGTGTCACATTCTATCGAGACTCCGTAGGTGATCACAATGTGCGCCACACAGACGACGCTGATGAGATACACATCCATCAATATGATCCCGAAACCGGCAAGGTTGATTTCAGGAATGTGATGCGCTCAACATACTATTCAGAAGGAGGCTACAATCCCTTAGACGATGAACGATATCAACAACGTCAGATGGACAACGATAAACAGGCATTTAAACGTGCAGAATTACAACACGAATTAGGACATGAAGATGATCCAGACTTTGAACGCAAGATGCGTCAAAAACAAATGGATCGAGATCGCGGTCCTTGGTATTTAAAAGTCAATGGTAAGATTTTAAAGAAAGGCGGAGAACCTAAAGCATTTGATTGGAAAAAAGGCGCTAACAATTATGGTCTTGTGATTTTAAAAAATAAACCTGAATTAAAAGACAAAGTATTTTTAACTAGAAATCCAATCGATGATATGTCCGAATCAGCTACAGCAGGTGCTACCAGCGCTGCTAACATAGGTACTGTAGATGCTCCGCACATTAGTCCGGGAAAAGCTCGAGGCAAAAAAAGCTATCTAGGAGATCCCAACACAGGTCGCAGCGGCACAAAAGCTCCTCCACAACCTAAAATCATACAACCTAAGAATCCCGATGGTACAGCTAAAAACGCACACGAAATCAAAGGTGCTAGTCTTTTTGGTGGTCCGCCCATAAAACGATAAATACAAAATAACGGAGTTTAACAAATGCCAGGATTAGATATGATGCCAAGACAAAACCCAGATGATCATGAAGCCGCGATGGCTCGTGCAGATCTTTATAAACTAGCCAACTATAGCATGAAACTTTTTAAAATGATCCAAGATGGTGATCAGCTAGAAGGTTGGGTACAAGCCAAAATCACCAAAGCTGCTGACTATGTTGCATCAGTTTATCATTTCATGGAGTACGAGATGAAATTCAGCGAGTACGGAGAAAAATTAGAAACTTCAGATATGTATACTGAAGAAGTCAAAAATCAGTTCAAAGCTAAACTTATCGAAGCTAAAACTAAATTAGCTAAACTTTCAAGGGTTTTAGAAGGCGGTTCTAAACCAGATTACATCGATATCGATAAAGATGGCGATAAAAAAGAACCGATGAAACAAGCAGCCAAAAATAAAACAGCATGGCCTGGAACTAAAGAATACAAAGCTAAACACGGCACTGAAAAAGAACGCCATCAAGCCAAATACGGTAAAGATGATGAATTAGAAAAAGAATATGCAGATAGAAAGAAAAAAGGTGGTTATGGTAAATTAGGTCCCAGTGGATCGGACACTGAAGAGGAACCTGCGAAAACCAAGCCAGGTCGTGGAAGGAAAAAATCTAATGAAAATATCGAGTTAATGAAACAACCCCCGTCAGATCCTTTAAAATATCCCGGTCATGCAAAATTTGCAAGTCTTTATGCTGATACTGAGGCACAGATAAAAGAATTAGAGGCTGTCTTACAAAGCGCATCAATTAAGAATTCTAAACTAGCACAGGTTTTTAAATCGACTACAAATACATATCAAAAAAATAAATCTCGAGAAGGATCTGACGCTGAATACTTACAAACACTGCAGGTGATAGCAGATACTTATAAACTTCCGTATCGCAGTAAATCAAACGAAACGGCGATATCTAATCCGGTGGCCAGTAAGACTGATATTCCTGCCACAGCTAGAACTTCCGTTCCAGGAAAAAGGGCCACTCAATTAGATCTTAAAAAAGCCAATTCCAGTGCTGCATTAGGTGAAGCAAAGCCCAGCGCCGGTATGACCAAAGGGGAAAAAAGCGCTGTGGTTAAAAAAGCTAAATCCAAAAGGCAAACCATGTCCGAATCACGGATTAACAGAAATTGGTAGTATGCGTGTTAAAGGTTAATACGATGGACATGAAGAAAATTTTACAGGCCGTTGACAGTGCTTCATCGAAGAAGCCTGCAGAAGGTTCCAACGATATGAAAAAGTTTATGCAGATCGTTGAAGGCAAAGGGCCTTTAAATCGTCTAACTACTGCAGAATCTATAGCAATAACTCATTACACAGAACAAAAGAAAACGATTACTAATCCGGTATTAAATGTCGATAAAAATGCTAGGCCATCGATGATAGGAAAATATTTTAAAACTGTAGAACAAGAATTTTTAGAATCAGAAAAAAGATCAAAAGAAAAATCTGATTTATTAGCTGAAGTAGTAGCTAAAAAGGTATTAAAAAGGAACATGCCTTAGGACCGTTGTGTTTACGGTGTGTAGGCGGCTACTGCCCGAGAACAGGATTCGCTACCCGTGTTTTTAAAAGTAGTACTGATAAATATAATATACTAAAATTTGGGGAAAGTTATGGATTTACGAGCACTGATATCTAAAATGGATTATATAGAGGGAAAACGCACCCTAATGGAAGCTGGTGATCCTGCTGAATATGCAAGAGCACAACAGCAAATGGCCAACTTAGAAAGGGCAGCGCAATACAGCGGAGATGACGAAATCGTGCGCCAACGTATGGGGCTTCCACCAAAACTACCCCCAATCGAACAGTGGGACGGCAAAATGCCTGCACCCATAGGTAAGCCTGACTGGATCGCTCGCGCGGGCAGCTTGGGAGGTGCCACAGATGCACAGGCACATGCAGTCGCTGTCAATAAAGCTAGCGACACCAGCGCGGCATTTGTAAAACAAAAAGTATCAAGGCTTAAGGAACTGATAGCAAAAATTTCTGCTCCGGCACCTGCGGCTGAATCTATTGTTTTTAAATCTGCTATCGCTAAAAAACTTGTTGAAAGTTTCAATTATTCTCTTAACGAAGCAGATGCTCCTGGAGGACAATTCCCCAACGAAGTAGCCGAAATTAAAACGATCATGGGAGAATTATCTGATATAGGTGACAATGATCCTGAAGTGGCCAAGGTATTAGCAGATGCACAAGCAGCATTAGATAAACTGGCCTCTTCGGGTAGTTCTGCCAATCCCCCTGGAGGATCAACAGATCCTGGAACTATTGATCCTGCTAAATTAAAGAGATTTAAAGAACTGTTGGACAAAGCCGAGGCTGGGGCAAAACAACCGGCTGCCGGATCAAGCGCAAATCCCCCAGCCGGTGGGAAACAGGAAAAACCTGCTGCACCTAAACCAGCAGCACCTGATCAGTCAGACGCTGAAACCGCTAGATTAGCTAGACAAAATGCTGCGGCAGCACCTAAACCAGCAGCACCTAATCAGTCAGACGCTGAAACCGCTAGATTAGCTAGACAAAATGCTGCGGCACCAGCAGGTCAAGGATCTTATACCATCAAACCAGGTGACACTCTAACTGCGATTGCCGCTGCAAATAAAACTACTGTGCCAGCTATTATGGCTGCTAATCCTCAGATCAAAGATCAAAATAAAATAGCTGCCGGTGCTAAGTTAAATTTACCAAAATAAAATGAATGATATAAAAAAAGTCCTGCAACTCATCGATGAAAATGCCGTTGGTGTTGCCAAATCTAGTGCCCAGGCGGCTGCCGCCGGAACAATAGCTAAAAAAATGGGTTCAAAATTAATTCCAGGAGTCGGCACAGCATTAAGTTGGACTGATGCCTGGGATCGCTGGAAGCAAGGAGACAGAAGTGGTGCAGTGATAGCTGCACTTGCAGGTGCTGCGTTTCTTGCTCCCGGATTAGGGACAGCGGCAGGATCAGCACTAGATGCTGTTAACATTGGAAGAGATATTAAAAAAGGTGACTACGACGAACTCGGACAAGCAATAAAAGACAAATTCGCTAAAGAGGGTCAAACGGAGAATAAAATGAGAGAATCTGAAAGAATCGCACAACTAAGAAATAAATTAGATCAAATAGATGAAGGCCCATTGACGACACTGTTCAAAGGAGCGAAACCCCCTGCTGTGGCAAAACCTGCAGGAGCTGTTCCAAAAAAAGACCCCAATGTAATCGATGTCGACGCTAAAGAAATTAAACCCGGAATGACTACTGGACAAAAAGTTGCTACAGGTGCACTTGGAGCTGCGGCTGCTGGCACTGCTGGATACCTGTCAGTTCCTGATCCTAAACCAGCAGCACCTAAACCAGCAGCACCAGCAGCACCGGCAGCACCAGCAGCACCGGCAGCACCTAAACCGGCAGCACCTAAACCAGCAGCACCTAAACCGCCTGCTGCTAGTTCGGCTAATCCACCAGCTGCTGCATTAACTCCCGAAGAGGAAGGTGAAATGGGAGTATTGGCCCAAGAATTCGATCCTCACATGGGAAGACTACCCGAATTAGATGCCCTAATTCTTAGATACCAAAAACTTCGACCTGGGGCCGTAAACGCTGCTCCATAAATAAAAACCGCCCAATGGGCGGTTTTTTAATGCCAGGCTCCTTGGAAACAATGTCGTACTTCATGTCCAATTTCGTGCATGGTTGGAGTTCGACTGGTAATTATTTTGCAAGTATTACCCCGCCAAAATGCGCAGGCTGTCAGAGGACCCAAAGGAGCGAACCCCCATTTGTTATTTTCTTTATTACAATCTTTAACAACATCTTCGGATACCACCCATTCGATGTTTACTTTACTGTATTGATTTTTTGTGGCATCAAAGGATTTTAAAGGGTCATTCCATGTGCCCAGATATGCATGCGCATTAGAAACAGAAAATGCTAATAACAAACAAAGAATTTTTTTCATAAAAGTTGCTCTGCATAATTAAGTATGTTAACATTATACGATCATTTTAAAGGAATGTCAATGAGTACACGTATGTATGGACCAGAAGAAAAAGCCAAATTAGAGCGTCTTATCACCGAAGGAAGTACCGTTTTGCGTGAAATCGAAGATCTCAAAGAAGGTCTCAAAGAAACGGTTAAAGCTGTGGCAGAAGAATTGGAGATCAAACCCAGCATCATCAATAAGGCTATTACCATTGCCCATAAGGACAATTGGAAAGATCATGAAAATGATTGGAACGAAATTGAAATGATCCTCGGTGTTACCAACAGACTTCCCAAGGAATAAATGATTAATGACATATTCCGCCCGACTATAAAATGGATCAAAGATGATTGGAGATCTCATCCTTTTCGTTTTGCTATCGAGCTTATTGCTTGGGCTATTAGTATCGGCTGTAGCATCACGATGGCCCTTACGGTCCCTACTCCGCCATTACTCATTCTTTATCCTATTTGGATTCTTGGCTGTGCTATGTATAGTTGGGCTGCTTATACTAGGAAATCTTTTGGCATGCTGGCTAACTATCTCTTGTTAGTCACGATTGATAGTGTAGGTTTGATTAGAATGCTAATTAACTAATATAGATTAAGGTAGGCGGGCCATAAACCGCATGTTTGGTGCTTGCGAGCCGGAAATCGCAAAGGAGAAAATTAAATGTATGTAGACGCTTATTTTCAGCGTGATGCTGATATCATCAAAGTCGTTGAAAGAAGTAAAGATGGTAAAAGAGTATACAAAGAATTTCCGATACGCTATACCTTTTATTACGAAGATCCTCGTGGTAAATTCCAAAGCATATATGGAGAACCCCTGAATCGAGTCGTTTGCAAAAACAGCAAAGACTTTCGTAAAGAACTCGCGATCAATTCAAACAAGAAATTATACGAAGCTGACATCAATCCTATATTCGTATGTTTGAGCGAGAATTATCTCAACGCCGAATCTCCAAAATTAAATGTAGCGTTTTTCGATATTGAAGTAGCGTTTGATCCAGAAAGAGGCTACGCTTCTCCTGACGATGCTTTTATGCCGATCACAGCGATCGCTGTACATCTACAATGGTTAGAAACTCTAGTGTGTTTAGCGGTTCCTCCAAAAGGTATGTCTGTCGACAAAGCTCGAGAACTAGTGCAAGATTTTTCTAACACACATATCTTTGATAATGAAGCAGATATGCTGGATACCTTCCTTAACCTTATAGAAGATGCTGATGTCCTTAGCGGCTGGAACTCGGAAGGTTTTGATATTCCGTATACTGTCAATCGTGTAACCAAAGTCTTGAGCAAAGATGACACCCGGAGATTTTGTCTATGGGATCATTATCCGAGAAAACGAGAATATGAGAAATACGGTAAAACCGCCACTACCTATGATTTGATCGGAAGGGTCCATTTAGATAGCCTCGAACTTTACAGGAAATATACCTATGAAGAGCGGCATACGTATCGATTAGATGCCATCGGAGAAATGGAAATAGGTGAAAGCAAGACCGTCTATGAAGGCACGTTAGATCAATTGTATAACAACGACTTCCGTAAGTTCATCGAATATAACAGACAAGACTGCGCACTGTTAGATAAATTAGATAAAAAACTAAAATTCCTCGATCTATCCAACAAACTAGCACATGAAAATACAGTACTGCTACAAACAACCATGGGCGCTGTGGCTGTTACCGAGCAGGCCATCATCAATGAAGCACATCGAAGAGGATTCCAAGTACCTAATCGACCTAAGCATGATGACGGCAGTGACACGCAGGCCGCAGGTGCTTATGTTGCTTATCCCAAAGAAGGAATACAAGATTGGGTAGGTTCTCTAGACATCAACAGTCTATATCCTTCAGCGATTCGAGCTCTAAATATGGGGCCAGAAACCATTGTCGGTCAGCTAAGACAAAATATGACCAAGGATTATATCGATGATCTCATCTACAAAGGCAAAAGCTTTGCTGCCGCATGGGAAGGAAGATTTGGTTCTTTAGAGTATGAAGCAGTCATGGAACGACGTATCGGTGTGGAAATAACCATCGATTGGGAAGACGGTCGTAATGATATACTCAGTGCTGCCGAAGTTTATAGACTTATCTTCGAAAGCCACCAAAGTCTTATGCTCAGCGCCAACGGAACTATCTTTACCTACGAAAAAGAAGGTATTATTCCTGGCTTGCTAAAACGTTGGTACAGCGAACGTAAGGAAATGCAGACCAAACTCAAAGAATGTATCCAGGCAGGCAACAAAATTGAAGAAGAATACTGGGATAAAAGACAGTTGGTTAAAAAGATTAATCTAAATAGCCTCTATGGAGCTATTCTTAATCCAGGATGTCGTTTCTTTGATAAACGCATCGGACAGAGTACCACACTTACTGGTCGTGCTATCGCTAGACATATGGCTGGTAAAGTCAATGAAATAATCACAGGAGAATATAATCACGTAGGAAAAGCTATCATTTACGGTGATACTGACAGTTGTTATTTTTCGGCATATAAAACTTTAAAGAAAGAAATCGATGCTGGTCATATACCTTGGTCTAAAGAAACAGTGATTCAGTTATATGATCAAATCGGATCCGAAGTTAATTCTACATTTCCTGATTTTATGTTAGATGCATTCCATTGTCCAAAAACAAGAGGAGAAGTGATTAAAGCAGGTCGAGAAATCGTCGGTAGCAAAGGATTGTTTATTACTAAAAAACGATATGCTGTTCTTTACTATGACAAAGAAGGCAAACGTCAAGACGTAGAAGGCAAACCAGGAAAGATCAAAGCTATGGGTCTAGACCTTAAAAGATCAGATACTCCTGAATTCATACAAAACTTTTTAAGCGATGTTTTAGAAAAAGTGTTAACAGGGGCTAACGAGGAAGCAGTTCTTGATCATATAGCAAATTTTCGAACAGAGTTTAAAGCTAGGCCTGGCTGGGAGAAGGGATCTCCAAAACGTGCCAACAACATTACAGAATACCAATCCAAGGAACAGAAACAGGGCAAGGCAAATATGCCTGGTCACGTCCGAGCCAGCATTAACTGGAATACTTTAAAACGAATGTATAATGACAAATATTCAATGCAGATCACAGATGGACAAAAAGTTATAGTCTGCAAAATCAAAGATAATCCTATGGGATTCACGTCAGTGGCATATCCTGTAGATGAACTGAGATTACCTCAGTGGTTTAAAGATTTACCGTTTGATCACGACGAAATGGAGTCGACGATCATCGATAATAAGTTAGAGAATTTAATTGGAGTATTGAATTGGGATATCAAATCAACCGAACAGAACAATACTTTCAATAAATTATTTGACTTTTAACAAAAACCTAAATATAATAGCAAATAACCTTAAAGGAACCCGCAATGAAAGACATTTTACAAGATATTGTTACACATACACATGCACTGGGATTTTTACCTATCGTCAAAGTCTCTGGAACTATGAGCGATACTAGCATCGAATCTATGGCTGAAGATCGATCTGTGATCTTAAATGCTAAAACACACGATCCAATTAATGAATTTGAAGGTGTGTTTGGTATGCCCAATCTAGACAAACTTACCACGCATCTCAAATGTCCTGAGTATAAAGAAAATGCTAAAATCGATATCGTTCGCCAAGAAAGGAATGGATCAGAAATTCCTACCACTATTCACTTTGAAAACGAAGCAGGAGATTTTCAAAATGATTATCGTTTCATGAACACTGAGATCATCAACGAAAAACTTAAATCAGTGAAATTCAAAGGTACTAGCTGGGATATCGAATTCGCTCCCAGTGTTAACAGCATACAAAGATTGAAGTTCCAAAGCCAGGCGCATACAGAAGAAACAGTGTTCCAGGTCAAAACCGATGGTGGCAACCTAGTGTTTAGTTTTGGAGATGCCAGCACACACGCAGGTAGTTTTGTATTTCAATCTAATGTCAACGGAAAATTAAAATCAACATGGTCTTGGCCTGTGGTGCAAGTTATGAGCATTCTTGCTCTCAACGGAGATAAAACTATGAAAATCAGCGATGCAGGCGCCATGCAAATTACCATAGATAGCGGCCTTGCTGAATATAACTATATCTTGCCAGCACAAAGCAAATAATGAATCGTAATTTAACAGCTACCCAAAATGACTACGCAGTGTTTTTACCCGCTACGTCTGGTTTCTATGCTACATTTATAGGCAAACAAAGATACGGAAATTATGTAGATCCTGCTAGAATTCCAAAATCATTTATCAACGGTGTTGAGAGTCTCAATTATTTAGAACCTGATAAAGGGTTATTTTACTACAATTGGTGTTTGTATTCCGCAGGACACGCAAATTTAGACTTAAACAAGCAAGACGAAACTGAAGATATGTTTCGTAATCGCAACCATAGCACCAGTTGGGTATTAGGCGATTCTGGAGGATTCCAAATTGGAAAGGGGGTGTGGGAGGCTGATTGGAAGGATCCCAACTGTCCTAAAGCTGCTAAGAAACGGCAACAAGTTTTAACCTGGATGGATTCTCTTATGGACTATGGCATGATTCTAGATATCCCGGCATGGGTAGCTCGTAGTCCGGCGGGACAAAAGGCCACCGGTATCACTTCATACGCAGAAGCAGTTCAAGGAACTTATATTAACAATGATTACTTCGTTAATAATAGGAATGGAAACTGTAAGTTTTTAAACGTACTGCAAGGAGAAAATCACACCGATGCCGATGATTGGTATCAGCGTATGAAAAAATACTGCGATCCCAAACAATATCCAGATCGACATTTTAACGGTTGGGCCATGGGTGGTCAAAACATGTGCGACATTCATCTTGTGCTCAAGAGATTAGTGTCATTAAGGTTTGATGGATTGTTAGAACAAGGATTACATGATTGGATGCACTTCCTCGGAACTAGTAAGCTAGAGTGGGCAGTGTTGCTTACAGATATCCAACGTGCTGTACGTAAATATCATAATCCTAACTTCACTATTAGCTTTGACTGCGCCAGTCCTTTCCTTGCCACAGCTAACGGGCAGATCTATGTACAGACCGAAACTGAAGATAGAACTAAATGGGTCTATCGGATGGTGCCTTCAGCAGACGATAAGAAATATGCTTCAGATGCTAGATTATTTAAAGATGCTGTCATCCAAGACGGTATATTTAAAAACTTTGAATCTAGTCCTATCATTGATCAAGTAGAAATTAAAGATATCTGTATCTATGGTGCTAATGATACAAACAAGTTAGGAAAAATAGGAAAAACATCTTGGGATAGTTTTTCGTACGCTATCATGATGGGACACAATGTTTGGATGCATTGCAACGCAGTACAAGAAGCTAATCGTCAATATGATCTAGGCAAAGTTCCAAATATGCTCGTGCAAGAAAAATTTGATAGATTATTTTTCAAAGATGTTGTCGAGGCGATTTTTGCCACTAGCGATAGAGCCATTGCCGATGCTGTTGTTGAAGAATACAGTAGATTTTGGACTACGATCATTGGCACTAGGGGTGCTACTGGCAAAAAAACTATTAACGCCACTACTAACTTTGCCAAATTCTTTGACGAAGAAGAGATAACGATTGTACAATGTGGACACGGAGAAGAATTTACTGAAGAAGAATCTCAAAAATTAGATGAATTAGAATCAGAAGTAAAATGAATTTAGATCATCAAGATTGGTCTTATGTTAAAGAAGATAATGAAAGAACGATAAAAGAAATGACATTACCAGACGAACGTTATCGTGCTGTGATATGGGCGGCGAAATTTTTGCAAGAATTAGCAACAGATACTAAAAAATATCCTCGTATTCCAAAATCTGTCAGAAGAGAAGCAAATAATATCCTACGACATTATCCTAGCACTTGGGACATGATGAGGGCTGCTCAAGATTCCCCCGATGTGTTCCAAGAACGAATGGAACCCGTAGTTCGTTTATTCAAACAATACGAAGAAAGTAAAAAACATGAAAATTGATTGGTCCATTATACCAACATACACATTAGATGTGTCTACTTTATCTAAACCTTATGATATCTGTAAAAGGATGAGAAAAGCAAAAATAGACAAATATGTTTATCGAATAATGTGGAAAGGTATCGTTATTAAATACGGTATGAGCGCTGACAATAGTCGAGCATACGGAGAACGTCTTTATAGACAAATTGGTCACAGCAAAAGTTGGGGTGATCAAAGATTAGTCTGCTCTAGTGGAGCCGAATGGAGGATCATTGAAGAAGATTTTTTTAAAACTTACGGATTTGATCTTGACAAAGAATATTTACATGTTAAAATATGGGATACCACTAACTACCCGTTTGAATGGATTGATCCCTGGGACGAAGTGTATTGTATGGAACAAGAACTTATCAGTAAATATAAAGAAATAGTCGGATCTAAACCAATCGGCAATATAAATGATGACAAAAATATAATTTATAAAGCAGGTATTAAAAAAACAAATTGGGGGTCATTGTTTGATGAATCGTAATTACATAGATGGCGTCAGAGATGATGTAGATTTTTTCTGGGGCAAAGAAGTAGAACACACTCCTGCTTTTGGCATGCACACACTGTTCGTGGTAGGTGTAAAAAGCATCGATGAGATCTTAGATAAGATGGCAGGAACTACCTATGATACTCGTCATATTTTCTTTGGTGCCAATCATAGCTTCCAAATCAAATACAACGATTATGCCGAATGGAAACTATGGGAAGATATGATCTCATACTTTTTAGATCGAGGTTATTGGTGCTCATTGGATATCCCTTTAGCAGCAGTAGAACAGTTTAACGACGGCGGTTTAAACGAATACGATAATTTTATTCCGCAGATTCGAGTGCCGATTCCCTACATTCGATTGTGGAACTATAATACTATGATCAAGATCGACGACAGCGATTTCAAAGCAAGTAATCCCGGCGTATGGACGCACAGCCTACACTCGCTGATGGATCGAGATAAATTCACAGACTGGGATCGCTATAAACAGGATAAGGTGCTATAATATGACAACTGTAATCAAAGAATCAGATTCATTCCGATTGATCTGTAAGAAGAATGCCTGTGTAAAACCAGAAGGCCTATTCAATCTTGAATTCATACAAGAACACATCAAAGATGGGGAAGTAGAACAAACTAGTACCTATCAATTTTTCCTAGATGACAACGAAATCAACATCCTCTGCGAAGGTTTAACCAAATGATCATCCAAACAGATGTGCGTCCTCGCACAGAAACATATATCAAAGTCCGCACAGAATTTGAAGGATTCCATCATTATCCTGGTGCAGGATCTATCGATTCGCGCATCCAGTTTTTAGAAAATGAACATCGACATATATTTAAGGTAGAAGTAAAAATTTCTGTCACACATCTTGATCGTGAATTAGAATTCTTCTTAGTTAAATGGGCACTACAAGATTATCTCGTAGCCAGCCAAATGAATCATAAAAGCTGTGAAATGATCGCCACTGATATTTTACGAGAGCATCTCTTACCTCGATATGGTGAGAGATATTACGAAATCATTGTCTCGGAGGACGGGGAATCCGATGGCATCGTTGAACACCTCCCCGGTTAAATTTTAAGGAAATACAAAATGGCACAACCTGCCTGGCTTGACAAATATCTTACCATGAAACCCGAGGTAGTCAAAATTTTTGACGATCTCGATAACTATCTTGATTTTTGCAGATTCGAACTTTGTGATTTTAATCCGGCGGATCTTTATCGTAAAGATTCGACAAACTATCAGTCTTACTTGAATAGTAAACGTCCTAGAAAAACTTATCAAGGTAGCAAACCTCGCTGGGACAACAATAACGGAAAACGCAATGGCCAAAATCTTTCTCGTTGATTTAGAAGCTGTTGAAACGAGATATACAGGGCAATGGAAAACCCATTTGCCAGATTTATTACGAAAAAAAGGAAACGATGTTCAAGTTATTAGTGGCCCTGCGAATATTCCTAGCGCCGTTACTCCTGGGGCCTTTCTTAATTTTGGCGGTACTAATATATATAAGTCTAGCCAAGTTGAACAAATGGGTAGACTATTTTGCTCTGGATGCATTTCAGCTGGCGACCATTTTATTTTTACTGACGCTTGGCATCCGGGCATTATAAATCTAAAATACATGAGTGAGCTGTTGGGTATTCCAATAACTACACACGGCTTATGGCATGCTGGCAGTTATGATCCTCAAGACTTCTTAGGTCGGCTTGTTGGTAATAAGCCTTGGGTACGTCATGCAGAGAAGAGTTTCTTCCATGCATTTGATTACAATTATTTTGCTACTCAATTTCATATTGAGATGTTCTTTACTAATTTGTTAAATGATTATCCTACTGAAAATCCTTGGTTTGAAGATGATTTAGCAGAACTACGTGCTGGCACATTTACAGATAAAATTGTGCGTTCGGGTTGGCCTATGGAGTATATGGATGACGCATTAACTTCGTATAAAGGAATGTCTAAACGTGATCTTATACTATTTCCACATCGTATAGCCCCAGAAAAACAAGTAGAAATTTTTAGAGATTTAAAAGAACATTTGCCTCAATATGAATTTGTTGTATGCCAAGACCAGCAATTAACAAAAAATGAATATCATAATTTATTAGGAGAAGCTAAACTGATATTCAGCGCTAACTTGCAAGAAACTTTAGGCATCAGTTGCTACGAGGGTGCTGTTGTTGACACTATACCTATGGTTCCTGATAGATTAAGTTATACCGAAATGTACTTTGATACATTTAAGTACCCTAGCGAATGGACAGAAAATTTCGAAGCATACTCTGTCTACCGTCCAGATGTGTGTTTTAAAATTACTCAATATATGGAAAACTATGATAAATTTTTACCTATGTTGAAAAAACAAAAGGAAATTTTACATGAGCGATTCTTCTCAGCTACCGAATTACTCAAACATGTCCTCTGAATGTACAAACATTAATTTAGACAGTATAGTCGTGGGCGGCGCTGGTGAATCAATGGTGTCAACAGATGCCTTTACAATAACCCTTACCAATGACACTATTGATTTTAACAATATCATAATGTCTGGTTATACTAGTATGAATTCAACTTATAATATCGGTAATAATGATACTATTATATTAGATGGACTTAATACTGTTTGGAGTTCGACCAACGAATTTGTAGATTCTTTTCCCGACTGGGATCGTGTACAAAATATGTGTCAAAAATATCCCGGATTAGAAATAGCATTAAGAAATTTCCAAACAATTTATACCTTAGTAAAAGACGATTTTGACAATGCAAAAGATCAAGAATAAATTTTTAGGTTGGTTAAAAGACCGAGGTCGAAAAAGAATCATACTTGATCGTATTTCTGCTGAACCATATTTAGAAAGATATTATCTATTTCTTAAAGATAGGAAAAAATTTCCGTTTAACATCTTTTTACATAAGTTTTTAAAATCAGATCCCGATGATTTACATGATCATCCTTGGCCTTACTTTACTCTTATCCTCAAAGGAGGCTATTGGGAATACACTCCCAAAGGAAGATTTTGGAGAGCACCAGGTCATTTTAGAATTTGTCTTTCTAAGAGCCTACATAGAATTGAGCTTGAACCAGATGTTAATGCTTGGACCCTTTTCGTTCCCGGACCACATTGTCGAGAATGGGGATTTTTAGTAAACAACAAATGGATTCATAACGAGAAATATTTATATGACCGTAAACAACAAAACGTCAGTTCCACTTAATTGGACTACACAAAGCATTATATCAAGTAACGGCGGTCCAGGAAGCAGTCATACTATTACCAACACCGCTGGATATCAAATAAGTCCCGAAGTTGTAATTAAAAATAATCCCAGTAGTTTAGAAGTTAAAGGTAAGATCATACACAACGGAATAGATTTAGAAGAACGATTATCTATTATTGAAAAAGTATTAATGATTCCAGAACGAGATATTGAGATGGAAAAGAAATATCCTAAACTCAAAAAAATGTATGACCAATACATCAAAGAATTATCAAAATATAGGATGTGGGATGAACTTAAAGGTGATAAAGATGACAGACAATATTGAGAGACGAATGGCAGAATTAATGGAACCTATAGATCGGCAGATGTTAATGTGTGATGATCGCGAAGATCAGCTAATGTTAGCCTGTGCTATGATGCAGCGTGTAAGAGAAATTTTTGATTTCCATCTCGGTGAAGATGGCCGAAAAAAAATGTTTAAGGACTATGCAGAATGAAAAAAATATATTACAGTTGGCGAGATATAGAAGGTGCGATTTTAGAATTAGCAAGACAGCTTCAACATTCTAATTGGAAGCCTGATTATATAGTGGGTATTACCAGAGGAGGTATTACTCCAGCCGTTATGTTAAGCCAATATTTAAATGTACCTATGGAAACCCTCAAGGTAAGCCTGCGTGACGAAACTGCATGCGAATCCAATCTTTGGATGGCCGAAGATGCATTTGGGTGCGTTTCGAGAGAAGAACAGGAAAAAATAAACAGCAGATGGGATCCTAGTTTTAAGAAAAAAATACTGATCGTCGACGATATCAATGATAGTGGTGCCACATTAGAATGGATAAAAAAAGATTGGCCCAGTGGTTGTTTTTCTAAAGAAACATCTGTCTGGGATCACGTTTGGCATAACAATGTTCGATTCGCAGTATTAACGCACAATCTATCTAGCAATTTTAAAGAAGTTGATTATTATCGATGGGAAGTAAACAAGGCTGAGGAAGATTGTTGGTTAGTCTATCCTTGGGAAGAATTTTGGAAAAATGGTAACTGACATTGAAAAGGCATTAGCAAATGGCATCGCTCCTTGGAAAGAAATCGAATATCGCTGCAAAGACTTCTGGATTTTTTCAGACACAGAAAATGCCCCAGCCAAGGGTTATCTGTGCTTTGTGCCTACCTTTTGCAATAGTCGCTGTCTCTCAGAAACATATCAAGCGGCCTATAAATGGGGATACGATGGTATCGTCTCAGGTAAGTGGGAAGGATTTAACATAGTGCAATCTGTAGGTGTAGTAGCAGGACAAAATATAGAATATCCTTACATACATATGCTACCGAGGCGCAGAGGGGATTTAGAATAAAGAAAAATAAATTAGGAAATCATATTCTATGTTAGAAAAAATAGGCATCGTTGGAATAGGATATGTCGGTCAAGCTATCTATGACTGCTATACAGAAAAAGGTTTCGAAGTAGTAACTGTAGATGTAGATCAAAATAAAAGTAATGGAACATATAAGGATCTTATGTCTTGTAAAGGTGTATTCGTCTGCGTGCCCAGTCCAGACAACGGAGATGGCACCTGCGACACTAGCATACTGGATGCAGTATTGTATCTGCTCAAAGATTACAAAAATGTTATTATTAGTAAAACAACTGCTCCTCCTGATTTTTATGAAAGAATGCAAACGATATACCCTAATTTAGTGCATGTTCCAGAATTTCTCACTGCCGTTAATGCCTATGAAGATTTTACTAATCAAAAAAATGCTATCATTGGCGGATATATTTTGTCTTATCAAACAGAGGCGGAACGTATATTAAAACTCAGCCAGCCTATAAAAAATACAATATTCTGTAGGATAGGAGAGGCAGCTTTAATAAAGTATATGATCAACAGTTTTCTTGCTACCAAAGTAGTTTTTATGAATGAAGCTGCTATGTTAGCCGATTCTCTAGGATACCAATGGGAGAATTTATATAAAATGCTAGATTTTGATTCGCGTGTCGGTCAAGGGCACGCTCAAGTTCCAGGGCCAGATGGACAATATGGATTTGGAGGCATGTGTTTTCCTAAAGATACCGCAGCTATGATACAATTCGCTAAGAAGAAAGGAATTGAAATGGACGTTTTAAAAACTGCGGTAAAGAAAAACTTGCTATTAAGGTTGCAAAAACCTAAATAATCATATAAAATAAGAAATCAGATACGAATTTCGGAGAAATAAATTGACGAAAGAATTTATACCAGATCCTATCCTCAGTTTGGAAACAGACAAGACATTTATAAAAGAAGAATTCAAAGATAATTATGTGCCTTTGAAAACCCAAGTCTTTGTAAAAGCTGGCGATGATATGAGTGACAAAGGATACGAAACAGCATATTTGGGAGACGCTATCCGTGCTAAAATGAAGCGTGATGGTAAGAGATTCTGGGCAGGGGATAATATCTCAGATTATCTCCACGACACAGACAAAGAACATCTAATCAACGAAGCAACAGAAGCATTTGAAGTCGTATTAGATAGACTGCTGATCGATCGTGAAACTGATCCCAACAGCCAAGGAACTGCACGTAGATTAGCTAAGATGTACTTTAATGAGATAATGAAAGGAAGATATGATCCGGCACCAGATTGTACAGCGTTCCCTAACGAGGGCGAGGAACGTTATGATGGCATGCTCGTGGTTCGTAGTGAAATTCGTAGTATGTGTAGTCATCATCACCAACCCGTTGCTGGCGTTGCTTATATTGGCGTTCTGGCTGCAGAAAAATTAATCGGTCTTTCTAAGTATACTCGCATCGCGCAATGGTGTAGCCGTAGAGGAACATTACAAGAAGAACTGGCTAATGATATCGCTCGTGAGATTTCCAAAGCCACCGGTTCTAAAGATGTAGGTGTATATGTACAGGCCACACACGGATGCTGTGAAAACAGGGGTATCATGGCGCATAGCAGTTTAACACAGACTACTGTATTGATGGGAGCATTTAAAAATGATCCCGGAACTAAAAAAGAATTTTTTGATAACATCAAACTCCAGCAGGACTTTGCTCCTAGATAAGGAAATGTAATGGTTGACAAACAAGATGACGGTGATGATTTTAGCAAATGCGGGTGTGGACGTAGCCCTATCGGAAAATGTATAGGGTGGCATGGGTTGAGCGAAGATCTGTATCAGAAAAAGAAAATCCAATGGGAATTAGAACAATACAAAAAACAATCTCAGACATTATGGAATGATAGCTGTACCGGCTAAAATTGGAAATCAAAAAAATGAAAAAAAATGACACACATAAAGTTATATCTTCTCAACCATCTTATATAGAAGATAGTAAAGCTCCGTGGACCGAAATGATCGAAGAAGATTTTCATGTTAAAGTTTTCGAAGACAAATATCCTGTGACACCTGGACATTTGCTATTCGTTCCTAAATATAACACCATATCTGTATTGATGGATGCTTTCCACGACGCCGTCAACGACGGTATCAATCATGTAAAATCTGGTGAATGGGATGGATTCAATATAGGATTTAATTATGGTTCAGCTGCTGGACAAACTGTAGAATGGCCCCATGTTCATCTGATTCCCAGACGTAAAGGCGATATGGAAGATCCCACAGGTGGTGTACGTCATGTCATTCCTGAAAGAGGTAATTATAAAAAATGGTAAAATTTTTAAGAAGAAAACTACGTGATTGGATATTGGATGATAAAGATGAAGTAAAACTCGCTGCAAGTGCCGCAGCGGCAGAGCCAATATCTGATAACGACCCTGTCTTACATTTTCGAGTGTTCAGTGCAATAGGTGGTAAAGTTGTAGAATTTAGACATTATGATCGTCAACGTGATCGTCATAATACACAGACTTATATCATCACCAACGAACAAGATTTTGGAGAACGTATCGCTAAGATCGCAACCATGGAGGTTTTAAAATCATGACGCCAGAAAAACCAGCTAAAGGAATATTGCTCGTAAACAACTGGGGCAGTTCTAAAATGTACAAAGCTGTTTGCGAATGCGGCAATGACGAGTGTTCGCATACTATCGACATTGAAGCAGATACAGATGTAAACGTTTCTATCTACACAACCACAAGAACAAATTTTTGGTCGAAAAACAGATGGTCGCATATCTGGAAATTACTAACCAAAGGTCATGCAGATTTTGAAACTACGATCGTTATGGACAAACAGACTGCACTTAATTACGCAGATGTGTTAAAATCTTCTATAGAAGATGTAGAAGAATTTAGGAAAAAAGAAAAAAATGGAACAAATTAAAATCGCAGAAGTATTTTACAGCATACAAGGAGAAGGACGCTAAATGGAAAAAATTAAAATCTCTGAAATTTTTTACTCAATTCAGGGAGAAGGTCGATATATGGGTGTTCCCAGTGTGTTTATGCGAACATTTGGTTGTAATTTTCAGTGCGCATCATTCGGTATGCCTCAAGGTGAAAGCACCACAGAAATCGAACCTATCGTAGCCAATATAGACCTTTATAAAGACTACCGAGATCTACCGTTGGTTTCTACGGGCTGCGACAGTTATGCCTCGTGGCACCCAGCATTCAAGCATTTGTCACCATTCTATTCTCCCGATGAGATCGCGGAAAAAATCACTGCGATGCTGCCTTATCAGAGATGGGAAGATGAGCATCTGGTCATCA
>Ga0169931_10004961_pt1 | contig 20495 bp, 12 predicted proteins | sample Kivu_15m_20L_FD_129675 | JGI IMG/M metagenome (GOLD analysis project Ga0169931, IMG submission 129675) | Freshwater microbial communities from Lake Kivu, Western Province, Rwanda to study Microbial Dark Matter (Phase II) - Kivu_15m_20L... | ecosystem: Environmental > Aquatic > Freshwater > Lake... | reverse complement strand
TCGGTGCAAAACACAGCCGGGGGCTTCCGCCCAACCGCTCAGCCGCTCAGCCGCATGGCGGCAGCCTGCGGGCAAAAGGCCCTGCCAACGCCCCGGTAACGCCCTCGCCAGAGCGCGCACCTTCGGTGCAAAACACAGCCGGGGGCTTCCGCCCAACCGCTCAGCCGCTCAGCCGCATGGCGGCAGCCTGCGGGCAAAAGGCCATACCAACGCCCCGGTGCCGCCCTCGCCAGCGCGCGCACCTTCGGTGCAAAACACAGCCGGGGGCTTCCGCCCAACCGCTCAGCCCCGCGCTGCCGGTGCCATGCACTTTGAAGTCGTGCGCACCGTTACCGGGGGATTGACATCCATTTTTTACGGCAGGGGGCAGGGTGCAGTGCTTTTTCCGGCCGTATCTGGTCTGCTCCCGGACCGTCCGTGGCACGGCGAAATTCCCCAGAAACGGACATTCCAGGGCAGGTCCGCACTGGACGCCGGTGCACTTTTGCTCCAAAATCAACAGCAGTCTGCCAATCCAGCGAATTGCCGCACTGGCAGACAGTCGATTTTACAAAGTATCCGCTGCCCATACACTCTCCCCCCCTCGGCTTGTCGCCGGCCCTCCCGGGCTCCCCGCGACAGCTCACCCGGTTCCCCGCCTGTTCACCGGAGTTTTCCCATGTTGACAATCCTTGGACGTGCATCCCGATACTGCGACGGCATCGCTCGCCGTGGCTTTTTACGTATCGGCGGCTTTACTATGGGATCCACAGCCGCCGTGGGTCTGTCAGGCCTGATGCGTGCTCAGGCGGCCATGCCAGCGGCAAACGCGGGTTCCGGCAAAGCAATCATCAACATTTTCCTCGGCGGTGGTCCTCCGCACCAGGACATGTGGGAGATCAAGACAGAAGCCCCCAGTGAAATCCGTGGCGAGTTTGCGCCGATCGACACATCGGTACCGGGCATCCAGATTGGCGAATGTTTTCCGCAACTGGCCGCCATTATGGATCGGCTTGTCGTGGTCCGCTCAGTCGTCGGCTGCGAAGGTGCTCACGACGGCTTCCAGTGTCTCACTGGCTGGAACCGCAGAAACCTCGAATCCATTGGTGGTCGCCCCGCCGTTGGCTCGGTTCTCGGTCGACTTTACGGCCCCCGCGACCCTGCCATCCCGGCTTCCGTCGCACTCGCCGACAAAACCTCACACGTTCCCTGGTCCGAACCCGGCCCGGCCGGCTTCCTTGGTTCAGCCTATCAGCCTTTCCGGCCCAACGGCAAGGGCATGGAAGATCTGACTCTCAACGGCATCACGCTTGAACGACTCTCCGACCGCCGCACACTCCTCACCAGCCTCGATCAGCTCAAACGCAACGCCGACGCGAAAGGCCAGTTGCAGGGAGTGGACGCGTTCACGGAAGCGGCCTTTGGTGTACTCACATCCAGCAAGCTCGCAGACGCCCTTGATATTTCTCGCGAACCCGCCGAAATCCGTGAACGCTACGGCGACGGAAAACCCTATAAGTATCAGTACGATGGTGCTCCAACCTGTAACGACCACATCCTCATGGCCCGTCGTCTTGTCGAAGCCGGCGTCCGCTCTGTGACGCTCTCCTACGGTCGCTGGGACAGCCACGGCCAGAACTTCGATCTCGTCCGGGACCATGGCCGAAAGCTCGACCAGGCCGTCAGTGCTCTTGTCCTTGATCTTGAACAGCGTGGAATGCTCAAAGACGTCACCATCCTCGTCTGGGGCGAATTCGGTCGCACGCCGCGAATCAACCAGGGCGCCGGCCGCGATCACTGGCCACAAGTCAGCTGCGCACTCATGGCTGGCGGCGGCATGCGGACCGGACAGGCCATCGGCAGCACCAATCGCCTTGGTGAATACGCCGTTTCTCGTCCCGTACACATGCAGGAAATCATCGGCACCGCCTACCACAATCTGGGGATTGACGTGATGAACACGACCATCCCCGACCCCACCGGGCGCCCACAATTCCTGGTCGATGTCCGCGAACCGATGAAGGAACTGGTCTGATACTGCGGAATCGCTCTTCTGACAGCAGTCTGCCGAACTAAGCAATCACCCCGGTCACCACATTCCCGAAGACGTCGGTCAGGCGTTCATCGCGGCCCTGATGGAATGCGGTCAGCCGGGTGTGATCAAATCCCATCAGATGCAGAATGGTGGCGTGCAGGTCGTGCAGGTGAACGCGATCGACGACAGCTTCAAAACCGAATTCGTCTGTCTCGCCCCACGCAATGCCACCCCGGACGCCTCCTCCGGCCAGCCACATTGAAAATCCATACGGATTATGATTGCGGCCCGGAGCGTTGGGCCCTTCGCTGAACGGCATGCGGCCAAATTCGCCTCCCCAGATTACCAGTGTCTCATCCAGCAGGCCACGTTGTTCCAGGTCCGTCAGCAGAGCAGCAATCGGCTGATCGACTTCGGCCCCATGGCGACCGTGGTTCTTTTCGATGCTTTCATGAGCATCCCAGGTTTCTTCGAGGTGACCGCCACCGGAATAGAGCTGGACGAAGCGAACACCACGTTCAACCAGTCGTCGGGCTACGACGCAGTTGCGTCCGAACTCATCCGTCGGCTGCCGGCCGACACCGTACATGTCCAGAGTTGTCCTGGATTCCTGTGCGAGGTCCACCGCTTCCGGAGCGGCCGACTGCATCCGCCAGGCCAGTTCATAGGAATTAATCCGTGCGGCCAGGTCATCTCCGCCGGAACGCTGGCTCAGATGTTCCTGGTTGAGCTGCTGTAACAGGTCCAGTTGCTGCCGCTGGATGTCAGGAGTGATCTGCCTGGGGCCGCGCAGGTCGAGGATCGGGTCGCCTGTCGGACGAAACAGCGTACCCTGGTACGCAGCTGACAGAAATCCGCTGGACCAGTTTGGCTGACCGCTGATGGGGCCTCCGCGTTTATCGAGGATCACCACGTATCCGGGCAGGCTTTGATTTTCCGTCCCCATGCCATAGGTGCACCACGCACCGAGACTGGGGCGGCCGATAAAGGTTTTGCCTGTGTTCATTGCGACCAGAGCCGACCCGTGAGCGTGGCTGTCGGTATGGCAGGAGCGAATCACGGCCAGTTTGTCGGCATGTCGCCGGACATTGGGGAAGTAGTCGGAAATCATCAGGCCACTCTGCCCACCCGGCCGGAAGGGACGAAAGGAGGGAGTGAGAAATCCCACGCGGCGTCCGCCGGAATTAATGTATTTACGGCCGGGTGGCAGGGGTTGGCCAGCATATTTTTCCAGTGCCGGCTTGTAGTCAAATGTATCGACCTGACTGGGAGCTCCGTTCATCATCAGAAAGATGCAGGCCTTTGCCTTCGTGGTGAAGTGCACGGGGCGGGGGCTGAGCGGGCCTGCTGGCTGAGTGGTGTTATCGCGGCCGGCAGCCGCGGCAGTGCGAGCGAAATAGCCGTCCTGCTCCAGCAGCCCCGCCAGAGCAACTCCGGCAAAACCGTTGCCCATTTGCCAGACAAGTTCACGACGTGGAAGGATGGCAGCCATGGCAAGTTCGCATGTGGGGGGAGTGAAAGTCGGCCGTGACGCGGATTTTATCCCGAGGATCAGTGGAAAAGCCAGTGACAGCGCAGGTGGCCGCCGCGGCAGCTCATTCTCCCCTTTCCCGATTGCCAGCCCCACCACTTGCTCAATCCCGTCCCAAACGTCATTCTTCCCCACAAATGAACGTCGTCTTCTTCACATCCGCCAGTTCTCCTGCGGTTTTGCCCGCAAATCGTCACTATGAATCTTCTGAATCTGCTCCGTCAGCGTTTCGCACCGGCTCTGGCTGATCTGGCCACCGATCCCGCACCGCTGCTCGATATGATCCGCCCGGCCCAGGACCCGAAGTTTGGTGATTTCCAGGCCAACTTCGCCATGACGCTCGCCAAACAGCTGGGCCGCCCGCCGCGCGAAATCGCGCAGCTCGTCAGCAGTCGTCTGCGCCTGGAAGACATCTGCGAGCCACCGGAAATCGCCGGGCCCGGTTTCATCAACCTCCGCCTCCGCAATGATTTTCTGGCAGCACAGATCCGCGGCATCGCCGGTGACGATCGACTCGGCGTGCGGCCCACCGACACTCCGCGACACGTCGTCGTCGATTTCTCTTCACCCAACGTCGCCAAGCCCATGCACGTCGGGCACCTCCGCAGCACCGTGATCGGCGATGCGATCTGCCGTATTCTCCGGTTTGCCGGTCACCGCGTCACCAGCGACAACCACATCGGCGACTGGGGCACTCAGTTCGGTATGATCATCTACGGTTACCGTCATTTCCGCGACGCAGCCGCATTCGACAGGCACCCCGTACAGGAGCTTGCGCGGCTCTACCGACTTGTCAACCAGTTAAGCGACTATTATGAGACGCTGGTGCGCCTTCCGCTGCTGAGAAAAACAGCTGCCGAACACCTTCAGAAACTCCAGCAGCTGGAAGCCGCCGGACCACCCGAACAACAGAAGAAACAACTGGCATCCGCACGAAAGGACCTTGCAGCAGCCAACGAGGACGTCACGAGCGCTGAAGACTCCGTCAGCCGTATCGTCGGCAATCCGGAACTTGCTGCCGCAGCCGCCGCTCACCCGGACATCGTACGGCTGGCACGCGAAGAAACCGCCAAACTCCACGCCGGCGATCCCGAAAATCTGGCGCTCTGGCACCAGTTCCTCCCGGCCTGCCTCGAGGCTCTCCACCAGGTCTACCAGCGGCTCGGCATTCACTTCGATCTGGAGCTCGGCGAAAGCTGGTACAACCCCCTGCTTCCGGGTGTCGTAAGTTCGCTTCAGGAAACCGGGCTGGCGCGTCTCTCCGATGGCGCCGTGTGCGTTTTTCAGGACAACTTCCCCGCGCCATTTATTATTCGCAAGACAGACGGTGCATACACCTACGCGACCACCGATCTTGCCACCATCCAGCACCGCAGGGATGTTCTGAAGGCTGACGAAGTTCTGTACGTCGTTGATAAGCGTCAGTCGCAGCATTTCCAGCAGCTGTTCGACACCGTTGGCCGCTGGGGCTTTGGGGCAATCCGTTTTCAGCACGTGTCCTTTGGCACTGTGCTGGGCCCCGATGGTCGCCCCATCAAGACCCGCGCAGGTGACTCTGTCGGCCTCGAAAGCCTGCTGGATGAAGCCGTCGCGCGTGCCCGCCGCATCGTCGATGACAATGACAATCAGCGGGAAGTTCCGCTGCTGACCGAAGCCGAGCGTGCCCGCGTCGCCGAAATCGTGGGCCTGGGTGGCATCAAATACGCCGATCTCCATCACAGCCGTGACAGCGACTACACCTTCGACTGGGATAAAATGCTGGCCACCTCCGGAGACACGGCTACCTACATGCAGTATGCCTACGCCCGCGTCTGTGGCATTTTCAGAAAGCTTCAGATCGACCGTCACAGTCTTGCAGGCCACCACGCAGAGATCTCTCTCGAGACCCCCGAAGAACGTCGCCTCGCCCTGCAAATGCTCAGCTTCGGCTACGCCATCGACAGTGTCCTGAACGACTACCGTCCACACCTTTTGACCGCCTGGCTCTTTGACACCGCCGACGCCTTCAGCAGCTTCTTCGATCGGTGTTCCGTGCAAAACGCGGAAACACCAGAGCTTCGCCATAGCCGTCTCATCCTCTGCGACCTCATGGCCCGCGCCGTCCGCACCGGCCTGTCGCTCCTGGGGATTGACGTCGTGGAGGTCATGTAGGGGATCAGCGAAGGATCCTTCAGAAAAGCAGTCGCCCGCCCGGACAGTTCCTCGCCCTGCCACGCCCGCCAGGCTAAAATCTCATCTCTTCAAGCTTCGACACGCCCCGCGCCTGCAATCACTGTCACTCCTCCATTTCCCGCCCATTCCCTGAAAGGCTCTTCACCGTGTTGCTTCCACGCCCCTGCCGCTTCGCGGCTCTCGCCCTGCTTGTTCTGCTTCTGCCAACGGCACCGCTTCAGGCCCAGGACAAATGGGTTTCTCTGTTCGACGGCAAGTCTCTGGAAGGCTGGGAACGAATCGGCAGTGATAAGAGTAACTGGCAGGTAAAGGACGGTGCGATCGAGGGAACCGGCGACCCATCGATGCTGGTCTGCACCAAAGGCCCCTTCAAAAACTTCCGTTACCGCGCCGAAATTCGCATCAACGACAAAGGCAACAGCGGCCTCTACTTCCGCACCACTCGCCGCCCCGGATTCACCGACGGCTACGAAGCACAGATCGACAGCACTCACACCGATCCGATTCGCACCGGATCGCTCTACGGCATGAACCACGTCTATCGTCGTCTGGTGGAACCTGACACGTGGTTCACCTACGACCTTGAAGTCCGCGACGACGTCTGGCGTGGTCGTCCGGTGACTCGCATTCGCGTCACCGTCGATGGTGTCGAACTCTACGAATATCTCGATTTTGCTCTGACCTTCAAGGAAGGTCATTTTGCCTTCCAGCAGCATGACCCGGGCAGTCGAGTCTCAATTCGTAAGGTGGAGGTCATGGAGCTGCCTGCGAAATAGCAGTCAGCACCTGACATACCCGGCAGCCATCGCCACCATGTTCCAACATCCAGCCAGCAATCATCCCGTCCACCGGAACTTCGTCCCCCCATGCCCCTGCTCAGCCTGCGAAATCTGACTTTCACGTGGACCAAACCCATTCTGCTGGACAACATCACGCTGCACTTTGAGCGTGGGGAGCGAGTGGGTTTGGTGGGCCGCAACGGGGCTGGCAAATCCACCTTGATGAAGCTCATTGCCGGAGTGCTCAGGCCTGACGACGGTTCGGTGGACTTCCTGCCAGAGACGGTCATTGCCCGGCTCGATCAGGAAGTTCCTCAGGGCGGCGAGCGGACTGCGTTTGAAGTTGCGGCGGACGGTTTCGATACGCTCGGGCCGCACGTGGCTGCCTATCGTTCTCTTGGCCACAAAATGGCGGCCGGTGAATCACTCACACCCGGGGAACTTGAACGCTACGAACAGGCTGGCACGGCCCTCGCTGATGCGGACGCATGGTCCGCAGCGGACGACCTTGAAACGCTCATGGAATCCATGCAGCTGCCCCCCGACCACCTGTTCGCAAAACTCTCCGCGGGGATGAAGCGTCGGGTGCTTCTGGCGGCGGCTATGATCCGCAATCCTGACGTCCTCCTGCTCGACGAACCCACAAATCATCTGGATATCGAATCCATCGTCTGGCTTCAGGGATTTCTCAAACGCTTCACAGGCACTCTCATCTTCGTCACTCACGACCGCGTCTTTCTGCAGGACATTGCTCAGCGGATCATCGAAGTGGACCGAGGGCGAGTGTTTGACTGGACCTGTGACTACCGCACCTTTCTGCAGCGCCGCGACGCGTTGCTGGCAGCAGAAGCAATCGAGCAGGCGCAGTTCGACAAAAAGCTGGCCGAAGAAGAAGTCTGGATTCGCCAGGGAATCAAAGCTCGGCGGACTCGCAACGAAGGCCGCGTGCGGGCACTCAAAGCCATGCGCGAACAGCGCAGCCAGCGTCGCCAGAAAATGGGCACTGCCCGAATGCAGCTGCAGGAAGCCGACCGCTCAGGAATGCTGGTCGCGCAACTTGAAAATGTCTCCCATGCCTTCGCCGGTCAGCCCATTCTGCGGAACTTCAGCACCACCATCTTCCGCGGCGACAAGGTCGGCATCATCGGGCCAAACGGAATCGGCAAAACCACGCTGCTCCGCATTCTGCTCGGCCAGCTCAAGCCGGATTCGGGTTCCGTCCGTCTTGGCACCAACCTCGCCGTCGCGTCCTTCGATCAGCTCCGCGATCAGCTGGATCCCAACAAAACCGCTCGCGAAAACGTCGCCGATGGCACCGACTTCCTGATGATCAACGGCCAGAAGAAGCACGTGCTTGGCTTCCTTCAGGAATTTCTGTTCTCCCCGGACCGCGCACACACCCTCGCAAGTTTTCTCAGCGGTGGCGAGCGAAACCGACTGCTGCTGGCGAAAATCATGTCCAAACCCGCCAACGTCCTGGTGCTGGACGAACCCACCAACGACCTCGACGCAGAAACCCTCGAACTCCTCGAAGATCTGCTCCCGAATTTCAGCGGCACTGTGTTTCTTGTCAGCCATGATCGCGCCTTTCTGAATAACGTCGCCACCAGCACCATCGTCTTCGAAGGAAATGCTCAGGTCGGTGAATACGACGGTGGCTACGACGACTGGCTGCGGTTCCGGGACCAGCGCGCCGCTGCCGCCACCACGAATACAACCACCATGCGCGATTCCGCAACGACAAGTTCCGCATCTGCCACCGCTTCAGCTTCAGCGACCTCAGCCGCATCCGCTTCCCGCCCCAAACGGCTCTCGTTCCGCGACCAGCGAGAACTTGAAGCACTGCCAGACCGCATCGCCGGACTTGAAGCCCGCCAAAACGAGCTTGAACAACAACTGTCAGCCCCCGGATTTTTCCAGTCCGGCAGCGCAAAGATCACCGATGTCACCACAGAACTTTCTCGTGTTGCCGAGCAGCTGGCCGACTGCTACCAACGCTGGGAAACACTGGAAAGCAGCGAATGAACCAAAAAATTCGGCTCGCAATTCTGGGAGTACTCTTCATGCTGGGTCTGCTCACACTGATCCAGCGTTCGATCATGTACCCGGCCACGCGGGCCGACCGCTTACCCGTCGCCAACTTCTCTCAGCTCAAACAACACTTCCACACCACCACAGATATCGAACTCACAACACCCGATCAGCTGCGCATCCGTGGCTGGCATCTGCAGTGCGAAGACAAACCGGCCCGGCACCTCTGGCTGCTCTTTCACGGCAACGGAGGCCATCGAGCCGGTCGCACCCGCTGGTACCAGATCGCCTCCCAGCTCAAGTGCGACGTGCTCGCCATCGACTACCATGGCTATGGTGACTCCGAGGGACGTCCGACACAGGCGACGCTGCAGCAGGATGCCGTGGCCGCGTGGAACTACGCCCGTCAGCGTCTGCAGCTGGCACCTGAGCAAATCGTGATCGTTGGCGAATCTCTCGGTGGTGCCGTGGCCGTGCATCTCGCAGCCGAAACCAGCCGCTCCGGCGAAATCCCACGCGCTCTTGTCCTCGCCTGCACTTTCGACTCCATGCTCAATGCCGCTCGTCACCATTTCCCACTGCTGCCAATCGGCTGGCTTCTGGCAGACCGCTGGCAGTCGGATCAGCGAATCGCGGACGTGGCCTGTCGTGTGCTGCAGTTTCATGGTGATCGGGACGAGATTGTTCCGCTGGAGCTGGGTCAGCGTCTGCATCAGCTGGCACCGGCAACCAGCCGCACCGGAGACCCAAAATCCTTTGTGCTGTTCCGCGGAGCCGGTCATAATGACCTGCTGCAGCGCGAGTCTCAGGCGATCACCACTCAGCTGGGGAAAATCTGCGGCCCGCATTCGGCCAACTGAGCAGTCCATCGTATTTCGCTCCGAAGTGTTCCTCTTTCACCGGTCATCACGCCATGGCCCCGCGCAATATTGCTCATCGTTACCAGGACCCCGTCGATCTGATCTGGCTGCGCGCCGCCTCGGATCTGGGCCTGGAAGTGCAGCGGTCGGCTGATGCCTACGCAGCCTATGACGGCAAAGGCAAACTCACGATTTCAGTGGCCGAGGAATTCGACCCTGATGACTCGCTGGCCCAGATGATCTTTCACGAAATCTGTCACTGGCTGGTTTCCGGCATTCGCGCGAAAGAGCTGCCTGACTGGGGACTCTCCAATACCAGCCGACGGGATCTTGTGTACGAATATGCGTGCCATCGACTCCAGGCGGCGCTCGCTGCGCCGTTTGGTCTTCGGGAATTCATGGCCGTCACCACCACCTGGCGACCCTACTGGGACGCGCTTCCCGATAACCCGCTGAAGGACGGAGACGATCCGGCCATCGCAATTGCTCAGACCGGCTTTCAGCTGGCACAGAATGCCCCCTTTCATGAAGTGCTGGCACGCAGTCTGTCGGCAACCGCAGCCATCGCGGCAGCGGTTCGCAGCGCAGCCCCCCCGACGTCACTCTGGAACACCACTCGCGCCCGACATCGACTCGGTTCGCTCCTGTCCCGCGATGAGACCCTCACCTGCGGCTCCTGCGCCTGGGCTGTCAGACGAAACACAGGACTGGGATGTCGCCAGCATCATCCACCCGGAAAAAAGATGCCGGCCGTGGACGCCGGCGAACGAGCCTGCGAACGCTGGGAACCCTCACTCACCACTGACGCCTGCGGAACCTGCGGCGCCTGCTGCCACCGAGGTTTCGATTTGCTCCTCGTGTCTCCCCGAGACCCATTTGTCAGGCTGCACCCGGAACTTGTCCAGCTCCAATCCGGCGAACATTCTGTTCCTCGACCAGGCGGCACCTGTGTGACCCTTGACGGTGACGGCACCCATCAGACGCCGTACCGCTGTCGTCACTACGACGACCGCCCGAAGAATTGCCGTGACTTCGAAGTCGCCGGGGAAGCCTGCCTGCTCGCCCGCCGTCGCGTCGGACTCAGCCGCTGACCGAGTACAGCCGTTTGCCCGCAGGCTGCCGCCATGCGGCTGGCCAGCGGTTGGGCGGGAGCCCCCGGCTGTGTTTCGCACCGAATGTGCGCGCCCTGGCGAGGGCGGTGGCGGGCCGTTGGCAGGCCCCGTTTGCCCAATGGCAGTCACTTTGTCGCCTTTCGCTCTGCGAAAGGACTTCCAGTGCCGTTCTTTCGCGGAGCGAAAGACGACTATCGCAGCCCCCGACGGCGAAAGTGAACGCCATTAGCCGTTTGCCGTTTGCCGTTTGCCCGCAGGCTGCCGCCATGCGGCTCAGCCGCGGGGCGGCTCCTCGATGAATTGTTGCCGCCAGAATGCAAGTTCCTCCATCACACCGTTTGCTGTGTCCGCGATGAACTCACGGCGGTCAGTGTATTGTCGCAGTCGTCCGCGTTCCATGCGACAGAATGCGGAACCGGCAGCGAGTGCTTCACGGATGTCGTGAGTAACGAGGATGGAGGTGAGCTGAAAATCGGCCGCAAGCTTCCGAAACAATTGCTGCATGGCTGTCCGTGAGGCGGCATCCAGAGCACTGAAGGGTTCATCAAGCAGCAGAACTTCGGGGCGTGCCAGTACAGCGCGGGCAAAAGCGGTTCTCTGCTTTTGACCACCGGACAGCTGGTGCGGCCATTTTTCGGCATGAGCCTGCATGCCCACATCTGCGAGTACCTTCCGGGAGGCCTCATTGGCTGCTGCTTCGGAAAGGCCCTGCATTCGAAGTGCAAAGGTAACATTGGCCATCACCGACAGATGCTCAAACAGCAGCGGTTCCTGATCGAGGTACAGAACCTTGCGCTCTTCTGGCCGGAGCCTGGAAAGTTCACGTCCGTCAAGCAGCACGCGGCCCTGCTGCGGCTCGATCAGCCCCGCAAGTGCTCGTAACAGCGTCGTTTTTCCACAGCCGGATTCGCCTACGAGTACCAGTGTTCCACCGCGGGGCACCTGAAAGTGAACACGATCGACAATCAAGGCCTGACCACGAAGTACGGAGAGTTCGGAAACAGCGAGTCCGCTGCTTCCAGCGTCATTTTTCTGGAGTGCTGGTGTCATTTGTCAAGCCAATTCAGCAAGGCTGCCTGATGAGCTGCTCGTGCCTGGTTTTACTTGCCGGCATCCACCCTCTCGCGAGCTCGGCGGAGTCGTTCTTTCAGGCGACTGCGTGAGAGCATTCGCAGATCGCCAAAAAACAACTCCAGCCTCAGCGATCGCAGATACATCCGGGCCTGAGCCGGCGTGATTTGCCGCCATGACAGTTCACCGATGAGCAGCAGCGCGGCAGCGATGATCGTGGTGAAGAGGGCTACTTGAGAAAGCGTCGGATCTTCGGCGACGTATTCCCTGGTCTGACGCGTCAATCGCGCACCGCGCGGCAGCCACTCCAGCAGTATCGCGGCCGTTATCGTGCAGACGAGCAACAACAGCAGCGCGCGAACGGCCAGCACTCCGGACTGCAGCAGGCGATCCATCAACTGCAGCTCAGTCTGTCCATCCAATTCGCTGGAATCGGGGTCGCCGTGAGACCGCGCGTCGCTTCTGTCGACCCAAATGTCGCGCAGGATACTCATCAGAGAACGACTGGAGAGCTGTTGCAGAATTCGCCTCTGACGAAAGCCAAACATTGACACAGCAACAATCAGCAGAGTCCACGGAACAGCATCGGCCATCTCAGGAACGCCGCTTCGCGGATAGCTGCGCACATACAAATCCACGAACGCCGCGATCAACAGCATCAATCCCCCCCAGAAACGCATCGAAAGCAGCGTCAGTGCGAGCAGCATCAGGCGGGTTGAAAGTGGCAGCATCGGGTAGAGCTGCAGCATCGCATAACCGGTGAGAAGCAGTGATACGATTTGCGTGATGAAATCTGCTGCGGCTGCTGCCGGACACAGGCTGGTCTGTTCATCATCCGGCTCAAATGGCTGTTCGGTCACTTTCGACCTCCTGCCATCCGGCCACTGCGAGCAATTTCCAGTTCATTGAGCACCAGTCGCACCGCTTCGGTTTCGCCAGTCAGCGCCGCCGGAATTGACAACCTCCGCAGCTCGTGCTGCAGCATGGCTGTCAGATCCTGAGTACGCGTCTGTTCGGCTGCCAGCAGCAGTCCTTCCGTGCTGATGTCATCGCCAGGCTCAAACTCCCGACCGGGGCGCCGAAATGTCGGGGCAGGGCAGGCGACGGCAATTCTGTGATGGCGGCCGCGAGCCATACGCAGGACGGGCAGCAGATGTGAGATGCTGTGGGCGTTTTCAAGCAGGTCACCGAGTATCAGAAAGACTTCGTTGTCTCTGGCGCGGGCCGTCAGTCCGCGGAGGATGCCGGTGAGCATTTCCATGCGGGCAGCCCCATCGTGAAAGCCACGCGATCGCAGTGCAGTGACAGGGGTCAGCCACGCAAGTCCGCTTTGACTGAGAAAATGCTGTGCAAACGTGGCCAGAAAAGCATCGTCATAGAGCAGCTGCACATGGCTGTCAGGAGACATTTGATACAGTTCAGCCAGCACTCCGGCCAGCCGACAGCGCGAGTGAAATCGTCTGCGGGACCATGGCAGAATGGGAAACAGCGTCCAAGGTACCCGATTGACTCGTCGCTCCAGCAACTCCGGATAACGTTCGCGGCACACGGCAAGGGCCGTCTGCTGCAAGACGGGCGACAGGCGATCAGGGAGTGGTGCAGGGTTCACAGAGAAGTCGGAAAGCAGCTGCAAAATGCGATAGAAACCCCGCTCCCCGGTCACCGGTGACAATCGCTGTTCCCCGCGTTCATCGAATACCACAACACCAACGGCGTCCCCCGCAGAAATCGCGGCCCGCGCAGCACTGGCGGCCGTTGTTGATAACTGGTCCAGCAGTCGCTGGCCAAAGCCCCCCAGACGAGTACTGATCGAACCATCCACGATAATCTGCAGTCGTACCGGCACTTCAGATTCGTACTGCCGGGTCATCAGCCGATCTCGTCTGGCGGACGCTTTCCATGCAATTGATTTCGGTGGATCGCCCGGCATGTACTCACGCAGTTCCAGAAGCTCCGATCCCAGGCCAGTGCGCTGCTGACGATGCACACCGTGACGTGGAATCGTGTTCAGTCTCTTGATAATCGGACGAATATCTCCAGCCTCGCGCCATGCCGGGAGCACTCGCAGCGTTTGTGCACACGGAAGAAATCGCTCGACTCGAAAAAATCCGTGGCGATCTTCAAGAACAATTCGAAATCCGGGCAGTTGCAGCCTTCCAGCGCCGCGTACGCGAGCCGTGTAGTGGAATTCGCCGGCTGTCAGCGTGGTGCGAACCTGAACACGATGAGCATTTCCGATCACCGCCATGTTTTCCGGAACGCAGTCATGCAGCCGGAGAATGCCGTGCAGCTGACCGCGGGCCACCGTGGCCTGCACCACGACCTGCAGCAGACGTCCCGCCTGCACGACACCCACAGCTTCGCTGCTCCCACCCACATACCGGACCAGTCGCAACTGCGGCAGCTCCCACTGCACCCGCCATGCAAACCAAAGCCATTCGGTGACAACCCAAAGGACGATGGTGAGGCTGAGCGATGCAAGGGCCAGCTGGCCACGAGTCAGCCCCGTCAGCAGGCCCACGATGGCAGCCAGCAGTGTGCAGCGACCAAGGGAGGTCATCGGCCAGTTTCCTGAACCACCGGCACGCTGCGAACCAACTGCTGAATGACCTGCTCGGCTGTTCGACCGTCAAGTTCGGATTCCGGTCGCAGAATGAGCCGGTGTCCGAGCACTGGCTGGCAGACAGTCTGGACATCAGCGTGCGTCGCCCAGGCGCGGCCATTCAGCAAAGCGTGAGCGCGGGCGGCTTTGAGCAGACTGATGGCGGCGCGAGGGCTGGCTCCCAGTGCCAAATCGGCATGACGACGGCTCTGACGTGCCAGATCGACAATGTACTCCTGCAACTCCCTCGATACATACACGCTGTCAAGCTCACTGCGAAGCTGCAGGATTTCTTCCGGAGTTGTGACGGCCACCGGATGCTCGGCCGGACGACTGTGAAGCTGCAGCATCTCGATCTCCTGCTGACGCTCCGGATAACCCACCTGCACCCGAAACAGAAAGCGGTCCAGCTGCGCCTCCGGCAGCCGATAGACACCTTCCTGCTCGATCGGATTCTGTGTTGCTAAAACCATAAACGGGTCCGGCAGGGGCAACGTCTGGCCTTCAATCGTGACCTGACGCTCCTGCATGGCCTCAAGCAGAGCAGACTGTGTCCTCGCTGGCGCACGGTTGAGTTCGTCCGCCAGCAGCAGCTGACAGAAGACCGGGCCTTTGCGAAGCACAAATGCAGATGTGCCGCGATCAAGCACCTGAGTTCCCGTCACGTCGGACGGCAGCAGATCGGGAGTGAACTGAATGCGTTCGAAATGAATCCCCAGCGCAGCAGCAAACGTGCGACACAGTGTCGTCTTCGCCGTACCCGGAACCCCTTCAAGAAGCACGTGGCCACCCGCCAGCAATGCCATCAAAAGCTGGTCCGTGACGGCTTGTAATCCCACCACCACTCGGCCCGCAGCCTGCTGCACCTGCTCTCGCAGTCGCTGTACCCGCTGAGCTCTTTCTGCTGTGTCCTGTCCTGTCACGATTCGGTCGTTTCCGTTGAAGCTGTTGAGAAACACACAATTCAGGAATCTTTCGGAGGTAATAGCTTAGCAGGAACGGGGAAAGGTTCGAGTCTGGCGGGGGGGCTGCGAGTTCAGAACGGAACGCGTCAAATATTCAGCCTCCGCTGTCACTCAGCACCACAACCCTGCGCCGCGCTCAGAGCCCGTGTTGCTGCCACTTCGTTTCATCGGGCGCTTCGCCCTCGGATGGTGAAAAGGGTGAGAGTATGGGAGGTCAGGGCGTTTTGGGATCGAGCGAGGTAAAGTGCTGTCCTGAGGTTTTCAGCGGTGGAAAGGCTGGGTGTTCGTTTCGCGGAGCGAAACGCGACTATCGGCAGCGTTCGCACCGTTTCACCATCCCGGCTTCGCCTTCCGTGGTTGCCCCTTCGTCTCTGAACCGGTAGCATCCCATCAAGTGGATTCTTTCGGGCTTTGCCGATATCCCCGCGGGTCATCCTCCCACACTTCGCCTCACTCACGGGATCGTACTCATGGTTCTCCGCCACGCTCCTGTCATCGACATCCAGTCCTTCGCACTTCCCCTGATCTGCGCCGCTCTGATTGTGTCGGCCACAGATCCGGCGACGGCTGGTGAAAATCCGTTGGCAGACTCCGGTGTCGTCGCAGCGGCCATCACACCAGCCCCAAAGTCCCCCGCCGAACGTCCTCCATGGACCTCCTCCGCGCTTCGCGGTACCCCGCTCCCACCCGATCCCTGGCGAATCGTTCCCGCGTTCACTCCACACCGCTTCGATCACCCCACCAGCCTGCAGGAAGTACCCGGCAGTGACCGTCTGCTGGTGACGGAGATCGGTGGCAAGGTCTTCACCTTTTCCCGAACTTCCACGGGCGAGACAACCGAGGCCATCAATCTGGCGGAGACGTCGGGCGGCCCGGTTTCGCTGTTCGCCGCTGCAATTCATCCACGCTTCAAAGACAACGGATACATTTATTTCTGCTACGTTTCCAGCGCCGGTGGCAGCCACACACGTGTCTCCAGATTCACACTGAAGTCAGGCCCCAGTCCCCGCGTCGAATCTGAATCCGAAACGGTGATCATCAAGTGGCCCTCCGGAGGTCACAACGCAGGCTGCCTGCGATTCGGCCCGGACGGTATGCTCTACATCGCGACTGGCGACGGCTCCGGTCCCAATCCTCCGGACGGACTCACCACAGGTCAGACCGTCAATGACCTGCTCGGTGCGATCCTCAGAATCGACGTTGACAGGCCCAGTCCCGCTGAGGGACTGGCCTATTCGATTCCCGGCGATAACCCATTCGTGAAGACCCCGGACGCTCGCCCCGAAATCTTCGGCTATGGTCTCCGAAATCCATGGAAGTTCGGCATCGACCAGAAAACAGGCGATGTGATTGTGGCCGACAACGGCTGGGAAACGTGGGAGATGATTCATCTGGTTGGCAGCGGCACCAACTGCGGCTGGCCGATCATGGAAGGTCGCGCCCGACTTCGCACGGAAGTTGCCCCCGGCCCCACGCCGATCACTCCACCCATTCGCGACCACCATCATTCCGAAGCCAACTCCGTCATCGGTGGTCCGGTTTATCGCGGCAGCCTCCTTCCACAACTCGAAGGCCAGTTCATCTACGGCGACTATATCACGGGAACAATCTGGTCCGTTGGCCGCGACTCCAGCGGCAGCTTCGTCGGCCGAACACTCTGCGATACCGACCTGCGAATCATCGACTTTCAGGTTCTCACCAGCGGCGAGCTGCTGGTGCTTGACTACGATCTCACCGGAGGCATCTACGAAATCCAGCCCAACAGGGCGCCGGACCTGTCCGTCAACTTTCCCAGACTGCTCAGTCGCACCGGCCTCTTTCAATCCCTCAACCCACTGACACCCGCTCCCGGTGTCGTCGAATATGAAGTCACCGTTCCACGCTGGATGGACGGAGCCCGGGCCAGACGATTCGCAGGGATACCCGGCAGTTCTCAGATTCAACTGCCCGCAACGCTCGGTGCTCCCGCCAAATGGCCTGAAGGCACTGTGTTCGCCAAGCAGTTGCTGATCCCAGCCGGGGCAGGGCAGCCGGAGAAACTGCTGGAAACACAAGTCCTGCAGTTCGAAAACGGTGTCTGGCACCCCTACGCCTACCGCTGGAATTCTGCCGGCACCGACGCAGAACTTATCAGCCCAATTGGCACTTCCGGCCCCGTCAGCTGGCCCGATTCCCACAATCCAGATACCCTTGTCGAACGTACGTGGCACACCAGCGCCATCAACGAATGTCGATTGTGCCATAACGCCGGTCCCGGTTTTGTCCTGGGATTTACCGGGAACCAGCTGGCCCGAAAAGTTTCCACGACTGGTGGCAGCCATGACCAGCTCCTGCTGCTGAAGGAACTCGGTGTCATCGCCGATATTCCGACGGAAGCCGGCAGCGGCCAGCTGCGGCTGGTCGATCCGCAGGACACCAGCTGCTCCGTCGCCGACCGCGCCCGCTCGTGGCTGCACGGCAACTGCGCCATGTGTCATCACCGCGGCGGCAATGCCATCGTTTCCTTCTTTGTCAGCCGCGACCTGCCCTTCGAACAGATGAACACCAACAAAGGCACCAATATCGGAACATTCGGAATGCCCGATGCCCGCATCATTGCGGCCGGAGATCCATGGCGATCTGTGATGATGTACCGCCTGTCACGCCTCGGTTATGCACGCATGCCATACATCGGTTCCCGAGTTGTTGACAGTGACGGTGTGGCCCTGCTGGCCCAGTGGATCGGCGAACTGGATCCGGACCCTGCGATCCCTCTGTCGCCACCGCAGCATTCTGACAGTGCCGATGCACGCGCTCTGGCGCTGCTGGCCGCCCCGGGCGCAGCGGCAGCAGATCGCGCTGCCGCCGTGCAGCAACTCACTTCCAGCACCCCCGGAGCACTCGCGCTGGCCCTGCGTCTGCACGCCCGACAGGGGCTTCAGACCCCGAAAGAAGTTCGCGAAGCTGCCGTCGAAGCCGTCCGGAACGCCCCCAGTGACATCCGCGGACTCTTCGATGACTTCCTCCCGGAATCGCTCCGCAAACAGTCGCTCGGGACCACTTTCGCACCAGAACTCGTGCTGCAGCAGCAGGGCGATGCACTGCGAGGACGACTCATCTTTTACAGCGACGCCGCTCGCTGCAGAACCTGCCACCAACTCGATGATGCCACCGCATCCATCGGCCCCACACTCACCGAAATCAGCCGCAAATATCCTCGCCCGGAAGAACTCCTGCAACACATCATCCAACCCTCACTCAAAGTCGATGAACGCTTCGCCGCCTGGACGGCCGTGACCGCCGCCGGGCAGATCCACCATGGACTCCTGCAACAGGATTCACCTCAGATGGTGGTCCTCCGTCAGGCCGACGGCCGCTCAATCACGCTCAAAAAAGCCGATTTGGACGAGTTCCAGCGAAGCAGCCGGTCACTGATGCCCGATGGTGTCCTCGCCGATCTCACCGCCGCCGAAGCCGCCGATCTCGTTGCCTTCATTCGTTCGCTGCCCCCCCAGTAGATCAACATGCCCGAAATCCAAACGCGGACTCCGCCTCCCAGACTCTGGCTGGCCGAATTGTCCCTGCTGTCGGTCGCCGTCATCTGGGGAGTGAATATTCCGATCATGAAGATCGCGCTCGACATGGGCATCGATCGCTTCTCGCTCAATGGCCTGCGACTGGTCATCTCCGCAATCTCGCTCCTGTTCTTCGCCATCATCGAACGCCGCAGCGGCGTTGTGCCGGATCTCCGCCGACGCTGGCCACGTATCCTCTGCTATGCCGTCCTCGTCTCCGGACTCTACCAGCTCCTGTTTCTGCTCGCTGTCTCGCAGACAACGTCCGCAGACATTGCTCTGATCATGGCCACTGTGCCGCTCTGGACCGCCATCGGCGCTCGAATCCTGCTCCGGGAAATTCTCGGAAGACTCGCATGGACAGGACTTCTCGTTGCATTCGCAGGCACTGTGCTGGTCACGCTCTCCGGATCGACCGACATCCCCTCTGCAAGGGTGGAAGTCGTGGCTGACCAGCAGCGACTTGCCGGCAATATCATCGCACTGCTGGCTGCACTTGCCTGGTCCGGTGGCACCATTCTCAGTCGTCCAATGCTTAAATCCATGACCCCACTGCAGCTGGCGGCCCTCTCCACCGCCATCTGCCTTCCCATGCACCTGGGAATCGCCTGGCAGTCACTTCCGAGCGGCATCGCGCGGCTGTCGAGCATTCCTCTGGTCCTGTGCCTGCTGTATTCCGGCGTCCTCTCGACGGGACTGGCAATGCCCATGTGGAGCTACGGCGTGAAATACGCCGGTGCGGCCCATGCGACGATGTTCCAAAACCTTAGTCCCATCGTCGCCATCGTCTCTGCCTGGCTGATCCTCGGTGAATCCCTCTCAACCGCCCAGGCCTTTGGTGGCTCCCTGATTCTCGGAGGACTCTTTATCATGCGCCGGGCGCGGACCGAAAATCGCGGACGCGAGGAGAATGGAACAACGCCCGGCAACGTAAAAGCATCCTGAAAAGCCCATGAGCCATCAAGCGGCCGCCAGTACGCCAATGGCCTTGATTTTCTGGCAATACGCGGTGCCGGGAGGGCGAAGCTGGGATGACGAAACGGCGTGAACGCTGCCCATAGTCGCATTTCGCTCCGCGACACGGACACCCAGCCTTTTCACTGTTGAAAACCTAAAAACCTAACCTTTCCTCGCTCACGCCAAAACGCCCCTGAACTCCCACATGATCACCGTGTCGTCATCCCAGGGCGAAGCTGGGATGGTGAAACGGCGCGAACACGGGCAACCTGGGAGATTTCAGGCCCACCTGCCAGTTGACATGCCGCGACTGGATTGAGTCACAAAAACGCAGTGTGGCGTGCGGTCGATGTCAATCGGCCGGTCAGGCTTTAACGCGTTCCTGATGCGGTTCTGGCCGGGTTGGCACGCACCGTTACCGAGGGATTGACGTCCATTTTTTTACGACACCTGCCGTCAAAAAATAGAGCAGGAGCATGGAGAAAGGAGACTCTCGTCTTTCTCCATGCTCCTGCGGTCTCCTCTCCACTTTCTACTCTCTCGCTCGCACGCCCCAGCCTCGCACCGTCTCTGCAGGTGCCATGCACCTCAGGGCCGTAATGGGCGTTTTTTGTTCGCCACGGCCTACCTCATTTCCCCGAGGTCTGCGACTGCGGGGACTGTCCCGGCAACGGCACAGTCGTTGCGGTTTCTGTGGACTCTTCGGTTTGTGACGATTCTACCGCCCGGCCAACCGCCGCTGTCGCACACCCGCCGCCGTGCCCAATGGCCTTGAAGTTCTCTGCTTCCGGGCGAAAATCGCCCTCAATCCCCCCTCTCCCCTTCGAGGGGAGAGGGGACGGGGGTG
>Ga0169931_10004960_pt1 | contig 20500 bp, 18 predicted proteins | sample Kivu_15m_20L_FD_129675 | JGI IMG/M metagenome (GOLD analysis project Ga0169931, IMG submission 129675) | Freshwater microbial communities from Lake Kivu, Western Province, Rwanda to study Microbial Dark Matter (Phase II) - Kivu_15m_20L... | ecosystem: Environmental > Aquatic > Freshwater > Lake... | reverse complement strand
GCCGCCAGGGCCGCCAGGGCCGCCAACCTTCGGTGCGCCAAGGCCGAACAGCGGCGCGTAAGCCTGCTCGCGCGAGAAGCGCCAGGCACTCACGGCGAACGCCAGCACTGAGAACCCCACCAGCACAGCCAGGTCGAGCGTCCACGCAAAGTCAGCACCATGTCCGTTGCTGGGCGGCAACGCATGTTTAAGCAGGTCAACGCCGTAGGTATATGGATTGAGATGCGCGGCGACGCCTAATAGGCCAGGAAGATTACCCACCGGGTAAAGCGACCCGGACAGGAAGAACACCGGGAAGATGACGAAGTTCATGATGGCCGCAAAGTTGTCCAAGGTCTTGGAGAATGCGGCGACCAACATACCGATGCCGGCGCAGGCGTAAGCCGTGAAAATGATGCCCAACGCCAGCAGCGCCCAATCGGTTTGAGTCGTGAGGTCGCCGAGCACGATCAGGATGACCAGCAGCAAAAGTGCCTGGAACACCGCCGAGATGGCAGCCGCTTTCATTTTGGCAAACACGATCCACCGGTGGGCGAACGGGGCGATGACCAGCATCCGCATCACCCCCGACTCTTTCTCGTAGACGGTCGAGAGCGCACCGAGCAGGGCCCCGAACAGGATCGCCATGCCCATGACGCCCGGTACCAGGAAATTGCGGTAGCTTCCATCGCCACCCCCGACGGTCGCCTCAAAACCCGCACCGATGACGAACAGCCAGATCAACGGACGCACCAGCGCCGACAGCAAACGGCCTTTCTGTCGCCACAGTTTGACCAAGTCGCGCTCGACCACCGCGTAGATTGGACGCCACAGTCCGGGCCGACCTCGGGCCGCCTGCGCGCTCGTCGTTGTCTCGCGGCTGGGTTGGCCCATCGCCGGGTCGGTCATGACTGGTTCACCCAGAGGAAGACGTCGTTCAGGTTTGGTCGGCGAACGACCACGCTGCGAATCTGGGCACCCAGCGACTCGGTGAGTGCTGCCAGTGCGGCCGGGTCATGGCGACGCGGGCGGAACGAGAGTGTCTCGAATTCGACCCGTGCCGGTCCAAGCACGGTTTCCAGTTCGTCACGCACGTTGCCCGGGTGGTCGGCGGAGATCTCCACGATCTCGGAGCCGAGGTCCGAGACCAGTTGGCTGGGTGCACCTTGCAGGACGATTCTGCCGCCACGAATGAAAGCGACGCGGTCGCAGTCGGTAGCCTCTTCCAGATAGTGGGTGGTGAGTAGCACGGTCATACCGGTCTCGGCGCGCAGTTGCGCGATGAAGCGCCAGATGCGGCGCCGGCTGGGCAGGTCCAGCCCGATGGTCGGCTCGTCGAGGAACAGCACCTCGGGTCGGTGCAGCACGCCACGCGCGATGTCCAGCGCGCGGCGCTGGCCGCCGGAGAGCGAGCCGACCGGCTTGTCACGCTTCTCCTCGAGCCCGAACAGGCGGATCAGGTGGTCAGCGCGCGCCTGCGTCTCGGCCAGCGGCAGGTCGTACAACAGCCCGGAGAAGCGCAGGTTCTCCCAGACCGAGAGCTGGCGGTCGAGCGCAGAGTCTTGGAACACCAGCCCGATCCGCTGCCGCACCGCCACCGGGTCGGCCTGGGTATCGATACCGCAGACCTCGGCACGACCAGCGGTGGGCTGCACCAGCGACGACAGCATGTGGATGCTGGTCGACTTTCCGGCGCCGTTGGGGCCGAGCAGACCGAAAAACTCGCCGCGCCCGATCTCAAGGTCGAGCCCGGCGACGGCGGTGAAGTCGCCGTAGCGCTTGACGAGGTTCTGGGCGTGGATGGCTACGGACATTGGCTTCAATTTTGGCGCAGCGAGCGCAGATTTGCTCCCGACCGACCGGCCCCATTCAAGCCGGCCAGTGCACGTGACCCTTTTCGAAGCGACCTTTGAGCGCAGGGAGCGGGAGCGAGGAGAGTGGTCAGTGCCATGGCCGGCGAGTCGCTGCTACTGGCCGATACGGCTGTTGTCTGCTGAAGGCAACGAGCCGCTCTCGAACAGGCGGCGGTGCTCCTCGGTCAGGGCATCACGCTGCTTCATCAGCTCGCGAGAATCCTTGTCGGTGCGGAAGACGATCGGTTTGACCTGCGCCTGGGGCTTTAGAGAATCGGCCACCGCTTCAGCGAGCTTGTAGTGGTACGGACTCTTGCTGCAGACCGGGTCGGCGTTGGTCGCATCGCCGGTGAGCATGTAGGCCTGGCAGCGACAGCCGCCGAGGTCGTTCTCCTTCTCCGGGCAGGTCTTGCACAGATCCTTCATCCAGCCGTCGCCGCGGTACTTGTTGAAGCCCGGCGAGTCGTACCAGATCCAGTCCATGCTCTTCTCGCGCACATTCGGGAACTCGATGCCTGGCAGCATGCTGGCGACGTGGCACGGCAACACCGTGCCGTCGGCCTGCACGGTGATGAACACATTGCCCCAGCCGTTCATGCACTTCTTCGGGCGCTCGCTGTAGTAGTCGGGCATCACGAAGAACAGCTTCATCTTGCCCTTCACCTTCTCGCGGAAAGCATCGGTGATCTGCTCGGCACGGACCAGTTGCTCCTTGGTGGGCAGCAGCTGATCGCGGTTGAGGAAGGCCCAGCTGTAGAACTGGCTGTTCGCCAGCTCGACGTAATCCGCCTCCATCTTCTCGGCCATCTCGAGGATCTCGCCGACATGGTCGATATTGAGCTTGTGCAGGACACAGTTCAGCACCATCGGGTAGTCGTACTTCTTGATCAGTTCGGCGACGCGTTTCTTGAGCTCGAAGGTCTTGGTGCTGGAGAGGAAATCGTTCATCTCCTTGGTGGAGTCCTGGAACGACAGCTGGATGTGGTCGAGGCCGGCTTCCTTGAGCGCTTTGATGCGCGCCTCGGTCATGCCGATGCCGCTGGTGATCAGGTTGACGTAGTAACCGAGCTTGTGCGCCTCGGCGACGATCTCCTCGAGGTCGTCGCGCAGCAGCGGCTCACCACCCGAGAGGCCGAGCTGGGCGGCGCCCATGGCGCGGCCCTCGCGCAGTACGCGGATCCACTCCTCGGTGCTCAGCTCGTTGTGCTGCTTGGCGTAGTCGACCGGGTTGTAGCAGAACACGCAGTGCAGTGGGCAACGGTAGGTGATCTCCGCCAGCAGCCACAGCGGCGGGTTGATGCCCTCGCGCTTCACTGCCTCGTCGGACTCAATCGCCTTGACGGCGGATCCATCCCTGTCCATGTGCTACCTCCATAAAACCGGTCACGTCTTCCAGCAACCCGGTCGTCTCGAACTTCTGCTCGAGGTCTGCGACGATCTCGGCGACCGTCCTCGCCCCGTCCACTCGGGTCATGATCTCGCCGGCGCTGTCGTTGAGCTTGACCATGCCCTCGGGATAGAGCAGCACGTGCGCGTTTTGCGCCGGCTCCCACTGCAGGCGGAACAGCTTGGCCAGCTTGAAGACGGTGTCAGGGGAGATGGTCGGTTCGCTCATCGTCGCTTCGGTTCAGGTCGGCCTTGGCTCAGGCCTTGGGGCCCTTGATCTCGATCTCGCACTGCTGGAGCATGATCGCGTCAGCCAGCGCCCACAGCACGTCGAGCTTGAACTGCAGGATCTCCAGGGCGCGCTCCTGCAGCTCGCGCGAGCGGCTGAAATAGGCCTTGGTCACCTCGAGCCCGTGCTGCACATCGCGGCGGGCTTGCGTGAGGCGGTACTTGAAGTACCGCATGCCTTCTGGATCCACCCACGGATACTTCTCCGGCCACGTGTCGAGGCGCTGTTGGTGGATGTGCGGCGCAAAGAGCTCGGTGAGAGACGATGCGATCGCCTCCTGCCAGCTCGAGCGGCGTGCGAAATTGACATAGGCATCCACCGCAAAGCGCGCCGCCGGCGACACGTACTTGAGGCTGGTCACGTCTTCGCGCGAGAGGCCGACTGCCTGACCGAGACCGATCCAGGCCTCGATACCGCCCATATCGTCGCCCATGCCATCGTGGTCGATGATGCGCTGGATCCACTCGCGGCGGATCGCCACATCGGGGCAGTTGGACATGATCGCGGCGTCTTTCACGGGGATGGCGATCTGGTAGTAGAAGCGGTTGGCGACCCAGCCCAGCAGCTGCTTCTTGGTCAGCTTGCCCTCGGCCATCATCACGTGGAACGGGTGATAGATGTGGTAGCTGGTGCCTTTCTCGCGCAGCTTGGCCTCGAATTCCTCGGCGCTCCAGGGGGCGAGTTGCGTGTTCTCGGCGATACCCATGTCGGTCTCCTTAGAGGGTGATTTCCATGCCGTCGTACGACACCTCGATGCCGTGACGGGTGAGCTCGGCACGCTCCGGCGAATGCTCGTCGAGGATGGGGTTGGTGTTGTTGATGTGGATCAGGATGCGGCGCGGCTTTGTAAAGCGGTTCAGCTCTTCGATCATGCCGCCGGGGCCCGATTGCGGGTTGTGGCCGATCTCGCGGGCGCGCTTCTTCGAGATGCCCATGTCGATCATCTCGGTGTCGGTCCAGAAGGTGCCGTCCACCATCACCGCATCGGCGCTTTCCATGAGTGGCACCAGGTGCGGCTCGATCTCGACCAGCCCGGGCGAATAGAACAGGCTCTTGCCGGTGGCGATATCGCGGATCACCACGCCGATGTTGTCGCCCGGGTGCGGGTTGTTGCGGTGGGGCGAATAGGGCGGCGCGGCGCTCTTGAGCGCCACGCACAGAAAGTCGAGGCCGTCGAGGCCGGGAATGGTGAAGCGCTCGGTCTCCGACGGCACGATGCGGTGCCAGTCGACGGTGCAATAGTGCGACAGCACATTGAACAGCGGGTTGCCCTTGGTCAGGTCCTCGTGGACCTGGTCGGTGCACCAGATCGGCAGCGGGCGCGAGCCTTCGCGCAACATCAGCAACCCGGTGGTGTGATCGATCTGCGCGTCCACGAGGATGATCCCTTGAATGCCGGTGTCACGCAGACCGCGCGCCGGCTGCAGACAGGGGTTCTGTTTGAGCTGGGTGAGGATGTCAGGCGAGGCGTTGAACAGTACCCAGTCGATGCCGTCTTTGCTCACTGCGATCGACGACTGCGTACGCGCGCTCAGGCCCGGCTTGCCTTCGCGAACGCCGCGGCAGTTGGGGCAGTTGCAGTTCCACTGCGGAAAACCGCCGCCGGCGGCAGAACCAAGAACCCTGACGTGCATGCGAACGACCCTGAAGGAGCAAAGAGGACAACATTGTCATAAAAACAAAGCCCGCGCCACGAAGGGCGCGGGCGTACACCACGTCGCTTAGCGAGCGGCGATGTACATGGTCACTTCGAAACCGAAGCGCAGGTCAGCAGCAGCGGGCTTGGTCCACATGGCTGAATCTCCTCTTATCGTTGGCAGAGCCGCCGCAGCGGCAGGTCGCTACCCCAGCGACCCGGGTGTCAATATGGGGGGCGATGGATCCGAGCGCTTGCGCCCGGTGCGCAATTGCCTCTGCGGAATTTCATGAGCAACTGTCCCCGTGTCGTTGGCGGCGGCCGGTAAATTGTTCGCCACCCTTTACAGGCTTGCGGCAGGCCAATAGAGTCGCGGTCTGCCTGCTGCATCGAAGGCGATTCTCGTTACGCTAAGCCGGATGACTGCTGCTTCTCTGCCGGGCGTTGCCGAGACCGGCTTGCCGGTTCGCACACTGGTCATTTCTTTGTTGGTGCACGCCCTGCTTCTTGGCACGGTGCGCGGTTGCGAGCGGACGCCGGAGCCACCACCGCTGACCCTTGAGGTTGAACTTCGACAGCCGCCGCCGCCTCCGCCACCCGAGCCGCCCCCCGTGGTGAGGCCGGCGCCACCGCAGCCCCGACTTGAGCCGCCGCGCCCATCGCCTCCAAAACCCACCCCGCCACCGCCAGTGCTTACTGCCGCACCGGAAGCGCCGGCGGTCAACGATCAGCCCGTGATCGCCCGGCCAGTCGAGCAACCACCCATGGCGCCGGTGGCACCGGCTCCGGCTCCACCGCCGGTCGTCAGCCCTCCAATGCCTCCCGTGGAATCGGCAGTTCAGCGCGTCGATGAGGCCGATCTTTTGCGCGCCTATGTTCGAGGTCTGTCGGACTTGGTGGCCAAGCACAAGCGCTACCCACGCATCGCCCAGATGCGCGGTTGGCAGGGCGAGGTCCAGGTTCGCGTCACCATCGACGGCAACAGCGGCCGGCTGATCGCTGCGGTAGTCCAGCAAGGCAGCGGGTTTGAAGCACTCGACCGCGAGGCTGTCGAAATGGTGCAGCGCGCCGCGCCATTTCCGGTCCCACCCGACTTGCGACGCCCCGAACTGTCAGTGTTGCTGCCGGTAGTCTTCCGGCTCGAGGCACGCTGATGCTCCGCGCGCTGTGGGTGCTGGCAGTTTGCTGCCTAGCCCCAGGCGGCGCGCTGGCCACCGATTTGCAGCGACTGGCGCCCGGTGTCTATGTCTCACTGGCCAAGGGCTACGATGCGGCTGAGGACAACGCCGGTGTGGTCGTGAACGCCGGGGTGTTGGTCGGCAGCGAGGGCGTGGTTGTGATCGACCCGGGTCCGTCAGCCGCGGCAGGCAAAGCACTGCTTCGCGAGATTCGGCGTGTGACCCGCAAGCCGGTGGTGGCGGTCATAGCCACCCACCCACATCCCGAGAATGTGTTGGCGGCGGCCTCATTGATGGGACCCAGCACGGTTCTGATCGGTCATGCCAGAACCTACGCACTGATGCGCGATCGTTGCGAGGATTGCTTCGCGCGCTTGTCTGCCATGATCGGCGAGAGACATTTGGTTGGGACTGACATCGTGTTGCCCGATCAGACGGTGCTGGGCCCCGAGGTCGATCGACGTTTGGGTGGTCGCGATCTTCGCCTGTTGCATCTGGGCTGGGGCCACACCGCTGGCGATTTGGCCGTTCTGGATGTGACGAGTGGCACGCTGTTCGCCGGTGGGTTGGTGTCGAACCGGGTTGTTCCCGACATGCGCGAAGCCGATACGTTGGGCTGGATCAGCGCTTTGATCGGGTTGTCACAGGTGCCAGCCAAGCGCGTGGTTCCGGCGCAAGGGGCGGTCGGGCCACCGTCGGTGATCGGCGAATTCCGCGGCTATCTGGAGTCGCTGCTGCTGCTCGTCCGACGGCCCTACGACGAGCATCTGAGCGTCTTCGATGTACTGGCTGACGGCGAATTGCCTGACTATCGCGATTGGGTGCGCTACGCCGATGCGCATCTGCTGAATATCCAGCATGTGTATTCTGAGCTCGAGCGCGAGGATTTCCGGAGCCGTTAGTGTCAACCGAAGACCACCAGCCGATGAGCAAGGATCCGGCGCAATCCGGGTTATCGAAGCCGTTCCCGGAGATCGAGTCGTTCCGTCAGGGTTTCTTGCCCGACCAAGACGGTCACCGGGTGTATTTTGAGCTGAGTGGTCGCGAAGACGGTGAGGCAGTGGTGTTCCTGCATGGCGGGCCTGGCAGTGGTTGTGTCGCCGCACACCGCCGATTTTTTGACCCGACGCGCTGGCGCGCGGTGCTCTTTGACCAGCGCGGTTGCGGGCGCAGCACGCCCGCTGGCGGTATCGAGCACAACACCACGCCCGATCTGGTTGCTGACATGGAGCGCCTACGCGTGCACCTTGGCATCGAGCGCTGGGTGGTGTTTGGCGGGTCTTGGGGTTCGACCTTGGCGCTTGCATATGCACGAAGGCATCCACAGCGTGTAAGGGCTTTGGTGCTGCGTGGGGTGTTTCTGGCACGGCGGGCGGAGATCGATTGGTTTATCTATGGTCTGCGAGGATTCCTGCCTGAGGTTTGGCAGGCCTTCGCCGATTTGGCTCCAGCCGATGCCCGCGATGACCTGTTGGCTTGGTACCACGCCACCGTCACCGGCGCCGATCGTTCCGCCGCCACCGAGGCGGCGCATCGCTGGTCTTCCGTCGAGTCCGCCGCAATGGCGCTGACCCGTCCGGGACTGGCCTCGACGGACCTTGCTTCTGACGATGTCGTTCTTTCGAAAGCCCGAGTGCAGCTGCACTACATCGCTGCCGGTTGCTTTTTGATGGAGGGCGAGCTGCTGAGTGGCCTCCATGCTTTGCGCGGCATCCCGGTTGATATTGTGCAGGGTCGCCTGGATCCGATCTGTCCACCCCAGACAGCCTATGAATTAGCAATGGCGATGCCCTGGGCGCGTTTGCAGATGATCCCTGGCGCCGGGCACAGTGCTTTTGAACCAGGCATTGCTGCGGCGCTCATTGACGCCTTGGCAGCCTTGCCAGCTGACCGTCCATGAGCTTGCGTTTTCGCATCAACGCCCTGGTCACAGCCCTGGTGTTGGTGTTTGTTACCGCCACGGCGATCCTGATGGTGCAGGACATTCGCCGCCAGATTCGCGAAGAGATGGAGGCGGCAGGACGGGTCACCGGACAGTTATTGACCACCGTCGTCTACAGCACGCAATTCATCCCGACCTCGGCCAGTCAGTCCGATGTCGTATTGGGTTTCCTGAATACTCTTGGTCGGGTCCGCGCGCAGGATATCCGCATGTATTCGGGTGAAGGTCAGCTGCTCTACACCTCGCCGCCATCGCGTTACAAGGAGGGCCGGTCGGCCCCGGCTTGGTTCGATCAATTGGTCGCGCCCGACCTGAAGCGGATGCGCATCCGTGCCAATGGTTTTGACTTGGTGGTTACGCCGGACGCGAGCCGGGCCGTCCTCGACGCTTGGGACGACGTTCTTCAACTTGCCTGGCTGGCGGTGGTGTTCTTTGTCGCCACTAACCTGTTGGTTTACTGGATCATCGGCCGCGCCTTCCGGCCAGTGGGCACCTTGGCGACCGCCCTGCGGCGGCTCGAGCAGGGAGACCTCGGCGCCCGTGTCGAGGGCATCCAGACGCCCGAACTGCGTGCCCTGGGTGACAGCTTCAATCGGATGGCCGAGGCTCTGGATGAGAGCGTGCGCGAGAACCGGCAACTGGCGCTGGCCATGCGTCAAGCGTCTGACGCCATGCTGCTGATCGATCTGAATGGCCGGGTCGGTTACTGGAACCCGGCTGCTGAACGACTGTTCGGCTACCCAGTAGAGCAGATGCGGGGGCTCAACCTGCATCAGTTGGCCCCTGATCATTTGTGCCACGAGATCGACGACGACTTGCGTGATCTCCGTTCCGGTCAGGCGGTTGAGCCACATGACACGGTACGACGCACCCGCATGGGTCGCTCGCTAGAGGTTTCGGTGCGCGCCAGTCCGCTGATCGAGCCATCGACCGGAGCGGTGGTTGGCGGCATAGTCGCTTTGCGCGACATCAGTGAACGCCGACGCGCCGAGACCGCTACCCGGGAACTTGAAGCCAGCCGGCAGATGGCGCAGGTGGTGCAATCCCATTTGGAGGAAGAGCGCCGTGCGTTGGCCATGGAGTTGCATGACGAGCTCGGTCAGTATGTGACGGCAGTCAAGACCATCGCTCAGGCGACGGCCAACCGCACTGCCGAGACCGACCCGCAGACCCATGCCAGCAGTCAGGCGATCGTCTCGGCGGCGGGGCAGATCTATGACGCGATGCACAACATCATCCGCCGTCTTCGCCCGGTTGCGCTTGAGCGCTTCGGTTTGGCCGAGACGTTGCGCGACGCGGTGCACGAGTGGCGCTCGCAGTACCCCGACATGCGGTTTGACCTGAACTTGAAAGGCGAGGCGACCGGCTTGGGCAGCGATCAGCAGATCGCGTTGTTCCGGGTTGCTCAGGAGAGCGTCACAAACGTCATCAAACACGCCGGGGCGCAACGGGTGACCATCTCGCTGCAGGTAGACGCTGATGCTGCGCGCCTGAAGGTGCGCGACAACGGCACGGGTATCCCGCTCGATCGCTTGCAAGGTTCGGGACGTTTTGGCTTGGTCGGTATGCGTGACCGGGTGCAGGCACTCGGCGGCAGTCTTGAAGTCAAACGGCCGCGCCATGGCGGTACCGAGGTGGTCGCCAGCGTTCCAGTACAACTACAGCAGCTTGTTGACCGGCCGGCTGTGCCGCTGAAGGAGGATTGATGGCGAAGATCCGCGTGATTCTGGTGGATGACCATGCGGTCGTCCGCATGGGCTTTCGCTTGTTGCTGCAGGGCACCCATGACATCGAGGTGGTCGGCGAAGCCGAGACTGGAGAAGAGGGAGTCAAGCGCTTCGTCGAGCTGCGTCCTGACGTTCTGGTGATGGATTTATCGATGCCGGGTATGGGTGGGCTCGAGGCGGTCACCCGGGTGCTGTCGAAAGATTCGGCGGCGCGCATTTTGATCTTGTCGGCGCACGAGGACACGATTCACCCAAAGCGAGTGTTGAAGGCTGGCGCGGTGGGCTACCTGAGCAAGCGCAGCGCCGCCGAAGAGTTGATTCAGGCCATCCGCACCGTGGCCTCCGGCAAAATGTACATGGAGGCCGCGCTGGCCCAACAGATGGCGGTCGAGCAGTTGTCGGGCGACAAAAGCCCGGTGGATATCTTGTCGGCCCGCGAGTTCGAAGTGTTTTTGGCACTGGCGCGCGGGCAGAGCGTGAACGATATCGCCGCAGTCCTGCATTTATCGCCGCGGACAGTCGGCACCCACCTTTACAACATCAAGCAGAAGTTGGGTGCCTCGAACCAAGCCGAGCTAGCGATCATCGCGGTGCGCGCCGGCTTGCTAGAACCCTGATCGGCACCGACCTCGGGTGGGCCAATCCCGCGCCGCTGCTTAGAGCAGAATCAGCGTCGCCAAGCCGAGGAAGATGAAAAAGCCACCGCTGTCAGTGGTGGCAGTCAGCAGCACGCTGGTGCCCAGTGCCGGGTCGCGACCGAGCCGGTGCATGGTCAGCGGGATCCCGATCCCGACGGCCGCTGCGAGCAGGAAGTTCAGCATCATCGCGGCGGTCATGACCAAGGCCAGCGGCAGGTTCTGGTAAAGCGCAAAGGCAATCAGGCCCAGCGCCACGCCCCAGACCACGCCATTGAGCAGCGCGAACCAGGCTTCCTTGCGCCACAGACGCGAGCGGTTGGCTTCGTTGATCTGGCCGAGCGCGAGCGCGCGGATGATCAGCGCCGAGGTCTGATTGCCGGTGTTTCCCCCGATGCCGGCAACGATTGGCATCAGAGCAGCAAGTGCAGCGAGTTTTTCGATGCTGCCCTCAAATGCGCCGATCACGCGCGAGGCAAATAGTGCAGTCAACAGATTCACGGCTAGCCAAGGCCAACGGTTGCGTGCCGAATTCCACACCGGGGCGAACAGGTCTTCATCTTCACGCAGACCAGCCTGACCCAAGCGTTCGGCTTCGCTCTCGGCACGGATAAAATCGACTACGTCGTTGACCGTAAGGCGCCCGATGAGGCGGCCATCTGCGTCCACCACCGGGGCCGATACCAGTTCGTAGCGCTCGAAAGCGCTGGCTGCTTCGCGTGCCGGATCGTCAGGGCGGAACACCACACCGACCTCACGCATGACTTCGCCAACGATTCGCTCAGGGTCTTTGACCAGAAGACGGCGCAGTGACAGTGTGCCGCGCAGGATGTCGTCGCGGTCGACGACGAACAGGGTGTCGGTCTGGTCGGGTAGGTCATCGCGGCGGCGCAAGTAGCGCAGCACCACCTCGAGGCTGACGTCGTTACGGATCGCCACCATCTCGAAGTCCATCAGCGCCCCAACCGTGCCTTCTTCGTAGGAAAGCGCTGACTGCAGGCGGCTGCGTTCGTCCGCCTCCATCGAGCGCAGCAACTCGGAGACCACATCGCCAGGCAGGTCGGGCGCGAGGTCGGCGATCTCGTCGGCGTCAAGGTTTTCGGCAGCAGCCAGCAGCTCGTCGCTGTCCATGCTGGCGATAAGCGTTTCACGGACCGCGTCCGAGACCTCGATGAGGATCTCGCCGTCGCGCTCGGCTTTGACGAGATCCCACACCAGAAGCCGTTCGTCGCGCGGCAGCGATTCGAGGATGTAGGCGACGTCGGCTGGGTGCAGATGATCCAGTATCTGCTGCAGCTCGGCGAGGTTTTGCTTGTGGACGAGCGTTTCGACCAGGTCGTGACGAGGCATGTCCTGGCGTTGCACAAGGCCTTCGACCAGACGGTGCCTGCGTAGCAATTCGGTGACCCGTGCCAGCGTGTCCTGGACGGTTCCGCCAGTGTTCGGGCTGGGGTTTTGATCTTCAGCCATGGCGCGCGGAGCCGGTTCAGAGGACCGCGCATTATACCTGCCAGCGTGGCGAGCTACGGAAGGCGGACCAGATGCATGCGTGCCGCGATGCTGGCCGCGCGGCGTTCCTGGCTCGCCGAAAGGCCGCGTCGCTGTGTGCCGCGGGGGTCTGGTAAGCGCACCACCAGCCGCGCAGCTTGGACTTGGTTGAGCTGCGCGGCGGAACGTCCGTAGTAGTGGCGAGCGGCGGCTTCCGCGCCAAAAATGCCATCACCCCACTCGACCACATTGCAATAGAGCTCGAGGATGCGGGGTTTCGGTACGATCGCCTCTAGCATCACCGTGATCACGGCCTCTTCAGCTTTACGCAGCACGCTTCGCCGGTCGGATAAAAACAGATTCTTGGCCAGCTGTTGGCTGATTGTCGAACCTCCCGCCACCACCTTGCCGCGCGCGAGGTTCTTGCGCAATGCATGTTCGATGCCGTCCCAGTCAAAGCCTCGGTGCTCGACAAAGCGGGAGTCTTCAGCGGTCAGTACGGCTCGCTTGAGTTGCGGCGAGATGCGATCACCATCGACCCACTGGTAGCTGATTTGCGGTGTACGGCCGGCGGCCCGCATCGCGTCGAGCCGCATTGCCATGAATGCTGTCTCGCGCGGGGGGTGCGTGCGCCACCAAGCCAATTGCACCGCGATCCAGCCGTGCCACAACAGGGTGGCGGCGAGCAGGAGCAGCAGCAGTCGCCGGAAGAGTCGGCCGGCGCCCCAGCGACTCATCGCAGCAGCTGGATCACCGGCGCGGTTTGAGGTCGCACACCCCGCCACAGGTAGAACTGTTCGGCTGCCTGCTCGACCAGCATGCCCAAGCCATCGGCAGTGCGTGCTCCAGCGTTGCGTGCCAGGGCGAGAAACGGCGTGTCGCGACCATAGACCATCTCGTAAGCCAAGGCATCCTGGGCAAAGCACTCGAACGGTAAGGGTAGCTCCGAGTCGCTCAGACCGGCACTGGTGGCGTTGATGATGAGGTCCCATTCACCCTCGATCTCTTCAAAGCCGCCCCCGTCTACAGGGCCAAAGTCGACGAAATGCCGGGCCAGTTCGGCCGCCCGGTCGCCGTTGCGATTGGCGATGAACAACTTCTGGGGCTGGCTCCCGAGCAATGGTTCGATCACGCCACGAGATGCGCCACCAGCGCCAAGGAGCAGGATGCGACGCCCTTCAGCGGTATAACCGAGATTCTCCCCAAGGTCGCGTAGTAGGCCGATGCCATCGGTGTTGTCGCCGAGCAGACCGTCTGGGCGCGGTGCCAGAGTGTTGACCGCCCCAGCACGTTGCGCCCGAGCAGTCAGCTGTTTAGCGAGCTTGAATGCTTCTGCCTTAAATGGAATCGTGACCGACAGGCCTGCCCCCCCGGCGGCGAAGAATCCCTCGGTGGTGGCGACGAACGCATCCAGCGGTGCTTCGATGCGCGTGTATTCAAGGTCGGCTCGGGTTTGCAGCGCAAACGCCCTGTGGATCTCAGGCGAACGACTATGCCCGACAGGGTTGCCGATGACGGCGTAACGCTCGGTCATGACTTGCGGTGGTAGTTGGCGATTCGGTCGACTTCTTCGCGCGAGCCCAGGACCACCGGCACACGCTGGTGCAAGCCAGTGGGTTTCAGGTCGAGCAGATCGTGGGCACCATCGGTGGCGCGGCCGCCGGCCTGTTCAACCAGTAGGGCCATTGGATTGGCTTCGTAGAGCAGGCGCAGCCGCCCGGCTTTCGGCGGTTGTTTGTGGTCGCGAGGGTAAAGGAACACGCCGCCGCGGCTAAGCACGCGGTGGACATCGCCAACCATCGAACCCATCCAGCGCATGTTGAAATCGCGGCCGCGCGGCCCCTCGTTGCCCGCAAGACATTCGCTGACATAGCGCTGAACCGGAGCTTCCCAGAAGCGTTGGTTAGAGGCGTTGATGGCGAATTCGCTGGTCTGTTGGGGGATGTGCATGCTCGGGTGCGTGAGCAAGTATTCGCCTTGTTCGCGGTCAAGGGTGAAACCCTCTACGCCGCGCCCGGTGGTCAGTACAAGTTGTGTTGCCGGGCCATAGAGCGCGTAGCCGGCGGCGCGTTGCTGGCGACCTGGGAGCAAGAAGTCGGCCTCTTGCAGATCTCCACCGCTCGGTGCCGGCAGGATCGAAAAAATAGTCCCGATGGGAGCGTTGATGTCAATGTTGGTCGAGCCGTCGAGCGGGTCGAACAGTACCAGGTGAGAGTCGGCTTGGTCGGTGCAATCGAGGGCCAACATGTGGTCCATCTCTTCTGAAGCCAGGCCGCGTAGACGTCCCGACCAGGCCAAGCCCTCGATCATCATGTCGTTGCTGATGACGTCGAGTTTCTTTTGCACTTCGCCCTGGACATTCTCGGCACCGGCGGTGCCCAAGATCCCGGCCAGCTCGCCCTTGCCAACAGCTGCGGCGATGCGCTTGGTGATCGCAGCGATACGCAGCAGGCTCGATGACAGCGACGGCGACAAGCCCGATTCCCTGACCTGGCGAGTGAGATGGTGCGCGAGCGAGATGGGCAAAGGACGCGGGAGCGAGTATGCGATGCCCGAATCCTACCGGTTTGAGAGCACCTCGTGGGTTACTCGCTGCGGAGTTTGTCGCCGTGGCTGAAGGTCCAGGTGCGAATGATTTCGAGGACGTCGGTGTCTTGACGCAACTCTGCGGGAAATGGCGCAAACGGGGCGCCAAGTTCGACGATCCGGCGGGCGGCCTCGTCGAGGATCGGGTGGCCTGAGCTGCGCATCAGTTCGATCCGCTCGATGCTGCCGTCGGCACGCAGCGCGACAAGCAACTGCAATGAGCCGTGGAGACCTTGGTCACGGGCGGCCTGGGGGTAGTTCAGGTTACCGATGGTCTCGACCTTCAGGCGCCAATCCTCGACATAGCGGGCGTACTGGACCCCACGAGCGGTGGCGCCAAAAACCTTGCGTCGCGACTGCTGGCGCAACATCTCGGACGTTTCGCCGCCGTGTGCCTCGATTCGGGCCAGGTCGCGTCCACGTTGCAACAGTTCGGCACGATTCAAGGGCGTGCGGAAGGTCTCATTGTTTGGCACAGAGGGCGCCGCCTTCGTCGCTTCGCTGCGCGACTGCTCTGTGCTGCGCTCCTCTGGCTGAGGAGTGGGTTCAGGTGCGGACGCATTGGGCGTGTTTGGTAGACGCGCTGGAGTCGTCGGAGCGGCGGCGAGTGGTAGATCGGGTCGAATGGCGCGCACCGCCCCGCCGGACGTGGCATTGGGCGCCGCCAGATCGGTCAATGGGGGTTGTCTGGTGGGCACCACGGGGGCTGCCAAGGTGACCTCGAGCGCGCGTAGCGCGGGCAACGTAGCTGGCTCGAAGCGCAAGCCCAACGACAACAGTCCAAGATGCACTGCGGCCGATAGCAGCACAGCCGCGACCAGCATCGACTGTCCATGCGTTGAACCGCGCTCAGTTTGCCCGGAGGACACAGCTGACCTCGATCAGGTCGATATCCTCGACCGTCAGTGTCAAAGGCGTTCCCGGCTCGCACAGTGGCAGGTCACGGGCTCGCATGACCAACGGGAGAGTGCTGACCCGCACCAAATCGTCACGGATCAAGGTCGCCTCGAGTCGATCGATGTTCTCTTGAATCAGATAACGCAGGCACCAGTAGCGTTCCATATGACGCTGGAACTCGGCATAGGCATCGTAGGCCAGTTCGAAATCGCGCACTGCGCTGAACAGTGCATCTTCGCGATGTCGATAGACAGGGTCGTCGCCTTTGGCGAGAGCGACGATCTGGCGCTGGTTGACCAGGTCGGCGTAGCGCCGCAGCGGCGAACTTGACCAAGCATAGTGGCTCACGTTCAGCCCCTGATGGGGTGCGGGTTGTGTCCCCATGCGTGTCTTCCCGGAGGTCTGGCTGCGATAGATAGCGGCGAAACCCGCTTCATCAAGGGCTTGGCCCCAAGTGCTGTTGGCCAGAATCATGAGTTCGGAGACGAGCGTATCCAGGGGTGATCCTCGGGGGCGCGGGGTGATCTGGATGCGCTCGCCATCGACATGAAAGCTGTAGTCGATTTTGTCGGTTTGAGTGTTTGCCGGTTTTCCGCGCGCGAGTTGTTGCTGTTCGGCGAGCCGATGCAGGGTCTGGAGTGCTTTGGCCCAGCGTGGCCCATGGGCACCGCCGTCAAGCCCTTCGCCCAGGAGATTCAAGCGCAGGTTGTCGGCGATGTAGACGCGCTCGAGGCGGGTCTCGGTGCGTCGAATCCCCAGCGTGTCCGGGTCGCAGTACAGGTAGAGGGACACGGCCGGCCTGTCGCTGCCGGCATCGAGGGAAAAGTCGGCAATGCAAGAGTCGGGCAGCATGGTGATCTTGTGCCCGGGCAGATAGACCGTCGACATGCGATCGCGTGCCATCTGGTCAAGCGCGGAATCACGCTCGATGCCTAGGGCTGGCGCAGCAATGTGCACTCCAACGCGAAGTTCGCCCCCCAAGTTTACGAGAGAGAACGCATCGTCGATTTCTGTTGTGGATGCGTCGTCGATGCTGAATGCCTCGGTATCGGCTGCGGCGAGTTGGGGCGGGGTGCCGGTGTGGACTGGCGCAAAGCCCGTACCCGCTGGGAAATGGCGCACCAGGAAGCCGCGCAGGTGATAGTCGGCAGTCGATGGTAGCCCGCCGCATTGCTCAATCACTCGAACCGGGCTTGTTCCCGCGGCGGTGGCGGCGGCATCGAGCGCCTTCCATTCGAGCGCATTTTTGTCGGGGGTATAGAGCAACATGTCCAGCCGGGCGCGCAGCGGATCGGGCAACTCTCTCGCGAGCAGGGCGTTCTTCCAAGCGTCGATTTGTGCGGCTTGCGCCTCGCGGCGTTGTTGACCCGCGAGCGCCGCTTGCAGCGATTCCGCCGGCGCAGCGCGATAGCGGCCGCGCCCTTTGCGATAAAAGTACATTGGCGCGCTGTGCAGGCGCAGGGCGATGGCAGCGGATTGTGCGGCGCTTGGCGAGGGACCGTAATAGTCGCGAGCGAGAGTGTCGAAGGCGAACTCTTCGGTGCCGCTTGCCTCCCACAAAAAATCGAGTGGGATTTCTTCGGCTTCGTGTTGTGCTGCCCTCATCAACTCAGCCGCCGAGCAGTCGTAGAATCGCAGGAGCACATTGCTGCTTTTGATCTTGGTGCGCTTGCCATGCGGCGTTTCGATCTGCAGCGACCCGGCCTGGTCGGCGAGGACCGCGGCTGCCTTGAAGTCGCCGCTGTCTTCATAAAAAACGTTCATGAGCTGGGTCAGGGAAATATCGACCCTATTATACCGAGCGCGCCGACCGCGCCCAGTTCGCCGAGCCCGATGTTCCACGTGGAACAGTCGCGGTTTGGCGAGTGATGCCCTGGGTGAGGGGGCAAGGGGGCGTTGCGCAGGCACTCCCGGCGTATACTCCGTCTCCCCCGTCAACCCCTCGGCCGCATGTCCCAATACGTCTATTCGCTGATTCGCGTTGGCAAGGTCGTTCCGCCGAAACGCCAGATTCTCAAAGACATCTCGCTGTCGTTCTTCCCCGGCGCCAAGATCGGTCTGCTCGGCCTCAACGGTTCCGGCAAATCCACACTGATCCGTATCATGGCGCAGGTCGAAAAGGACTTCGACGGCGAGGCGATCCCGATGCCCAATCTGCGCATCGGCTACCTGCCGCAGGAGCCCGAGCTCAACCCCGCCGCGACGGTGCGTGAAGAGGTCGAGTCTGGCCTCGGCGAGGTGATGGAGGCCAAGAAGCGTCTCGAGGAGATCTACGCCGCCTACGCCGAACCCGACGCCGACTTCGACAAGCTTGCCGAAGAGCAGGCCAAATTCGAAGCCATCATCGCCGCTAGCGGGCAAGACGCCGAGACGCAGCTCGAGGTCGCCGCAGACGCGTTGCGTCTGCCCGCGTGGGATGCCGCCATCGGCAACCTTTCGGGGGGTGAGAAGCGTCGCGTGGCCCTGTGCAAACTGTTGCTCTCCAAACCCGACATGCTGCTGCTCGACGAGCCCACCAACCACCTCGACGCCGAGTCGGTCGAGTGGCTCGAGCAGTTCCTGGTGCGCTTCCCCGGCACCGTCGTGGCCGTCACTCATGATCGCTACTTCCTCGACAACGCCGCCGAGTGGATCCTCGAGCTCGACCGCGGCCATGGCATCCCGTGGAAGGGCAACTACTCGAGCTGGCTCGAGCAGAAGGAGAACCGCCTCAAGCAGGAGGAGGCCTCCGAATCGGCGCGGCAGAAGACCATCGCCAAGGAACTCGAGTGGGTGCGACAGAACCCCAAGGCACGGCAGGCCAAGTCGAAGGCACGTATCGCCCGCTTCGAAGAGCTCTCCTCGCAGGAGTACCAGAAGCGCAACGAGACCAACGAGATCTTTATCCCAGTGGCCGAGCGCCTCGGCGACAAGGTCATCGAGTTCAACGGCGTCACCAAGTCCTTTGGCGACCGCCTGCTCATCGACAACCTCACCTTCTCGGTCCCGCCCGGCGCCATCGTCGGCATCATCGGTCCCAACGGCGCCGGCAAGTCGACGCTGTTCCGCATGATCACCGGCCAGGAGCAGCCCGACTCCGGCGAGGTGGTGGTCGGCCCGACGGTGAAGATGGCCTACGTCGACCAGAGCCGCGACGACCTTGACGCCAAGCAGACCGTGTTCGACCTGCTGTCGCAGGGCCGCGATATCCTGCAGATCGGCAAGTTCGAGATGCCGTCGCGCGCTTACATCGGCCGCTTCAACTTCAAGGGCGCCGACCAGCAGAAGCCGGTAGGTACGCTCTCCGGCGGCGAGCGCGGGCGGCTGCATCTGGCCAAGACACTGATGGCCGGCGGCAACATGCTGCTGCTCGACGAACCTTCCAACGACCTCGACGTGGAGACGTTGCGCGCACTGGAGGATGCACTGCTCGAGTTCGCCGGTAGCGTCATGGTGATCAGCCACGACCGCTGGTTCCTCGACCGCATCGCCACGCACATCCTCGCCGCCGAAGGCGACAGCCAGTGGACCTTCTTTGCCGGCAACTACCAGGAGTACGAGGCCGACAAGATCCGCCGTCTGGGTGAAGAGGGCGCCAAGCCCAAGCGCATCCGCTACAAGCCGATCGCCCGATGAACAAGCTGCACTCACTCGGAGCCGATGTCTTCCCGGTTGCTCTCGTCGAACGATTGCGTCAGCAGACCTTCTGCTTCGTCCCGAGCGCCGATGCGCGGGCGAGCATGGCTCCTGATGTTGCCGCTTGGGCGGCTGACTGGCCGACATTCTCCGACAGCTGGTCGCGCCTTGAGGTCGATACCTACATGGGCGACGGCGGTCGCTATCGAAAGCGTCGCTATGCCGTGATGAGCGCGGACGGCGCCGGCAATCTCCAGATGGAGCCGCACCAGCCACACTATCAGTCGCTTGAATACAACCGGTTGAACGGAGGAGTGGCCCGACATTTCGAGCCAATTGAAGACCGCGTCATGGCGAGTCCCTGCATGCAGGCGACGGTGGCTTTTGGTCATGGTTTTTTTACTGCCCTGTATCCGGCAGCGCCGGCGCATATCGAGATCCACCAGTTCCGTATCGAGGCGCGGCCCGACCGAGCCGGCTTACCAACCCCTGAGGGTATCCATCGCGATGGGGTGGATTTTGTTCTGGTCATGATGGTGCGCCGAGAGAATGTGGAGAGCGGCACGACCGAAGTATTCGATCTTTCAGGAACGCGTCTGGCGCACTTCACTCTGACCGATCCATGCGACCTCGCTTTGGTCGATGATCAGCGCGCATTGCACGGCGTCACGCCGGTGATCCCGCGTGTTGCTGGTCAGCCTGCTTGGCGAGATGTGTTGGTGATCACCTATCGGCGGCGGTTGCCGCTTGGTTCAGACGCTTGAACGTCCATCAGCTTCGCCGGGCTCGTCGAGCGTTGGCGCCTGGTTGTCGGGGATGCGGTAATCCCCGGCGGCCCACGCGCCGAGGTCGACCAGTCGGCAGCGTTCGCTGCAAAACGGTCGCCATCGATTGGATGGTTCAAATGGTGCTTCGGCGCCGCAGTGGGGGCAGTTCACCAGTCGGACCATGTGAACGTCTGTTGTAATCAGAGCCCGCACAGAGCGAGCTGGAAATCGACTGCTTCTTCGCAGGGCCGCGGTCGAGAGGTCAGGTCGAAATGTTGGAAGCGGACCGTAAAGACGAAGCGGTTCGCGCTGATCTCGGGTATGCACGGACAGTCGACTGGGACATCGATGATGGCGAGTTGGGGCGGCCTGCCCTGAATCGGTTGCTCAAAGAAACCGTCCACAGCGGACACGCGTTGTGGTTCGGCACTGGTGCGGAGCAAACGCAGCGCCAGACTCGCAGCAGCCTCGACCTCGTCGAAGTCATTCAGCCACTCAAGAATGTCGGCTCGCCTCAGATCG
>Ga0169931_10004959_pt1 | contig 20501 bp, 15 predicted proteins | sample Kivu_15m_20L_FD_129675 | JGI IMG/M metagenome (GOLD analysis project Ga0169931, IMG submission 129675) | Freshwater microbial communities from Lake Kivu, Western Province, Rwanda to study Microbial Dark Matter (Phase II) - Kivu_15m_20L... | ecosystem: Environmental > Aquatic > Freshwater > Lake... | reverse complement strand
TTCTCACATTTGGTGATTGTGAGGAAAAATTTAGTTAAAGCCATTGAGCAAACGTTTAAGTCACTTGGAATAAGTTTTGTTACAGTTGAGTATGCCGGATTAAAAGGCATTGATGTTGAAGAATCGGTGATTGAAGATGGTGTGGCAGTTTTAAACATTGGCTCAGGGTTAAGTCACTTAACAGTCTATTCTCGGTCCCGGGTGGTGCTTACAGAGGTTCTTGCGCTGGGAGCCCAGGACATGATTCATGAGATTGAAAACCGATTTAATTGTGAGTCAAAGGTCGCCAAGGTATTATTTGAGCAACAAGCCAGCTTGAGTTTTGTTGTGGGTGAGAATACACCGTTTATTGAAATTAAAGTTGCCGGCCAGAATATTAGGGTTGACCGTGCTAAGCTTGTAGATCTTATACAGCAAGGATATCAGGTCATTTTAGATTTCGTTACAGAATGTTTGGGCAATGTTAAAGGTGTTCAGCTTGGTCATGGGCTGTTTATTGTTGGTGGTGGGTCTCGGATGCCTAATCTTAAAAGTTTTGCCGAGAAAAAACTTCGCACCAATGATGTTAAGGTGATCAGTCATGAATGCTGGACAGTTAAGGGAGCAGTCAAAGCTTCATTGCGGCCTAGGGCTCAAGTTAAGCAGCGGCTTTTGCCGAAGTTAAAGACATTTTGGCAAGTTCATTTTTAAGGGGAAAGGGTTTATGAATCAATTAAAACGCTATGGCGCAAAAATTCGTGTAATTGGAGTCGGTGGTGGTGGAGGTAACACGCTTGAGGACATGATTAATCATGGCATCAGCGGTGTTGTATGCATCAGTGCGAATACTGATTATCAAGCACTTGAGAACTCTAATGCTGAAATTAAAGTACAGTTGGGTGCTAAATTAACGGCTGGCCTTGGTGCAGGCGCCAATCCTGAAGTAGGTCGTGAGGCCGCTGAGGAAAGTGAGGCTGAAATTCGCAGCAGTCTGGAAGGGACTGATATGTTGTTTATTACTGCCGGGATGGGTGGTGGTACAGGAACAGGTGCTGCGCCAGTGATTGCTAGAATTGCAAAAGATATGAATATTCTTACTGTCGCAGTGGTTACCCGGCCATTTAATTTCGAAGGTGATAAGCGGTCTCAATCTGCCAATGAGGGTATTGAAAGATTGAAAGATTCAGTTGATTCTCTAATCACTATTCCCAATGACAAGCTGCTAACGGTCCTTGGAAAGTCAGTGACGTTGGTTTCTGCATTTCGTTCGGTGAACACCATTTTACAAGGTGCTGTTCAAGGTATTTCTGATTTGATCACACGCCCAGGGTTGATTAATGTTGATTTTGCAGATGTACGTACCGTGATGTCAGAAATGGGTCGTGCGATGATGGGCTCAGGTTTTGCCTCTGGGGAGGACCGTGCTGAAAAAGCGGCCATGGCTGCAATTTCATCACCACTTTTGGATGATATTGATTTAAGAGATGCCAAAGGCGTTCTAGTCAATATTACTTCAAGTTCAGATATGTCCATTGGCGAGTTTGTTATTATAGGAGATATTATCAAAGGTATTTGTTCTCCTGGAGCTACAGTCGTTATAGGTACTGTGATTGACCCTGAAATGACAGAGGATTTGCGAGTGACTGTTGTTGTGACAGGTCTGCCGGAGAAGCATGAAAACAGTGAAAATGCGCCATTGCCATTTAGTCAGCAGCGCTCAAAGCGTATGGCCTATGAGCCACCCAAGGCATCTAAACCTGAAAATGAAAGCATGGCAAGGTCATCATTTTTGAAACAGCCCAGCCCAATGAATCGTGAAGAGGCTCCGGCAAAATCGCCAGCTTTAAATTCTCCATTTAAAGTGCCGGCATTTTTAAGAAGAAAAGAGCCTGAAGAGTCGGTGGAATAATGCCGTTTGGGGGATGGCAGGGTACAGTTGCTTTTCCTGTTCGGTTTACAGGCACTGGAGTTCATTGCAACCAGCAGGTAGAAGTGACCGTACTGCCTGCTCCTGTTGATCATGGTATTGTATTTGATTGTATTTTTGCCGGTGGCATAAGAATTCCGGTTAAACCAGAGAATGTGATGTCAACTGGTGGCTGTACTGAGCTTGCTTATCAGTCTGTAACCTTGCGGACTATCGAACATTTTTTAGCTGCCTGTCTGGCAGTGGGTATAGATAATGCGCTTGTTAGAGTTTCAGCAGCAGAGATGCCGATTCTTGATGGTTCTGCCTTGCCAATTGTGTTAAAATTGAAAGAAGCCAAGCTGCAACAAACGGGTATTAAGCAGTATTATCAATTGAATCATCCGATTGTAGTTCGTCATGGAAAGAGCTATATTGAGGCCAGGCCTTCAAGTGCTCTAAAGATCAGTTGTGAAATTGACTTTGATCATCCTTGGTTTTTGCGTCACCATGAGTCCCTTAAAATGGATCTTACGATCAATGACCAAAATCTTGATCATGTCATTCAAGCCAGAACATTCGGTTTTGTAAAGGATCTGTCCGGCCTTCTAAAACGTAATTTGGCTCAAGGAGCAAGCTTGAAGAATTCGGTGTTGTTCGATTATCAGACGATCATCAATGCTGAAGGCTTACGTTTTGAAAAGGAGCCGGTAGCTCATAAGCTTTTGGACCTTTTGGGTGACTTGGCAGTTTTGGGTAAACCAATTTTAGCTGATATTAAGGCGTATTGCCCCGGGCATAAAATAAATATTGAGTTGGTAAATCGGCTTATTGAAGGTGATCTGTTGGTTTGTCACAGTAAGACGCCCGATAAAACAGTCAACAGGGCATCGGAAGTAGCATGGGTATTTGAATAGATTTGTATGAGGAGAAAAAGACGTGAATGGATTAATCATTAAAAGTAAGGGTGCTGAACTTGGCTTTCATCAAGCTCAGTGCATTGAGCAAAATAAACAAGCGAAGGCCGCAAGCGAGCTTTGGCAAACAAAAACATATCTTGGATGGGCATTAATTGAGGATGGTATCTTAAAGTATACTGAGTCAGATGCTACTATGGTTAACGAGCTGATGGCGCATAGCATGTTAATGGCACATTCTTTTGCAATGGACATTCTCGTGATTGGGGCTGCTGATGGCATATTGGCTGAGCATATTTTAAAACATAGTTCGGTGAGAAAATTAGATTGGGTTATTTCGCATCAGCCGAGTTTTGAAATTGCTAAAAACCATTTTAATATTGAGGCCCTTAAAAGAGATCCAAGATTGAATTTGATTGACGCTTTACCACTTGATTATTTGCGCTCAAACACAAAATTGTATGACATCACTTTCAGTGATCATGCGCTTCATGGCAGTCATCGACTTGAGAATACTCATGATTACTATCAGGCCATTAGTAACCATATGAAAGCCACGGGTATGGTTTTATTCACCTCTGGTTTATGGTTGGCAGATCAACAGGAAATCATGACTCAGAAAAAGATTATAAGAGAGCATTTCCCTCGCTGCGGTATTTCAGCATTGGCAGTGTCATCTAAGATAGGGGGTCTTCAAACATGGATTTGGGCAGCCAATAAGAATTTATCAAAAGTAGATACTTCATTACTTAAGGCTAAAATGGAGATTAATTCACTTGAATTCCAGTATTACTCCCTTGATAGGCATCATGCGTTTTTCAATCCTTTGATAGAACTGGCAGAGTTTTAACGAATAACCCGGTGACTAGACAGGTCAATGATGGTAGAGGCGACCCCAGTCATTGGCAGTACCGGATAAAGAAACGGTACGGTTGGGAACAATGCTGCTGCAGCATATACATCGGTGGTTGGCTGACCGTTGCTTATATTGGCACTGGTTGAAATGATGGGTGCACCTATTTCATTAATGAGTTGCTTAAGCTGAGAGTGCTTGGGAAAGCGAACAGCCAATGTTTCAAAATAAGGGGCTAAATAATCAGGGCATTGGCTTGATTTTGGGATAAGCCAGGTTGTTGGTGTGGTTGTGCTGAGCATATTTTGATATTGTTCAGGTGTGGGTGATAATATCCATTTGCTGATGCTTTCAATATCATTGGTTAGCACTATGAATGCCTTTTTTTCATCACGAAGTTTAAACTGTTTTATCGTTTTTGCCGCTTTTTGCGAGCTGGCAAGGCCGCAAAAGCCAATTAAGGTTTCTGTGCCATTGAGTAATACTCCTTCATTTTGGATGAGGGCTACGGCCTGTGAAAGATCAATTTTCAGCATGAGTATGCTTGCATTCGGTACATTGTATCTGCTCCCCATGTCTTTTAGTGACTTTTTTCATGCCAAGTGGCCATTGGCACTTAGGGCAGGAGAGGCTGATCGGCTCATGGCTAATTGCGTATTTACATTTTGGATATTGGTTACATGCGTAAAATACACTTCCGTGTCTGGATTTTTTTTCAACAAATTTGCCTGCCTTACATTTTGGACAACTCACCTCAATGGTTTTGACTTCAGCTTTTTCTATATATCGACACTCTGGATAATGACTGCAGCCAATAAATTTACCATATCGCCCATGTTTATAGGCCAGCGGATTTGAGCATTCTGGGCATAACTTTTCAAGTGTTTCTGCCTCAGGGGCATTTTCTTCTTCACTTCGGGTGTATTTGCAGTCTGGGAAGCCAGTACAGGCTATGAAAACGCCAGCGCGAGAAAGTTTTCGTGCAAGAGGTTTGGTGCAATTTGGACAATTTTCATCAAGGGGGACCTCAGTGGCTTCCTGGCGACTGACATTTGAGCTTACATGTTCGATATTAACGTTTAGTGGTCGCCAAAAGTCATCTAAAACAGGGAGCCAGTCACGTTCGTTTCTTGAAATTTCATCCAGGCTTTCTTCAAGGTTGGCGGTAAATTCATAATCGACGTATGTGTTAAAATGCTGGGTTAAAAACCGATTGACGTATCTTCCAATATCTGTGGCAAAAAAACGCCGGCTTTCAAGGAGCACATATTCGCGCTTCACCAATGTCGAAATGATGGATGCATAGGTTGAGGGTCGACCAATTCCATATTCTTCTAATGTTTTTACCAGGCTTGCTTCACTAAATCGCGGCGGGGGCTCTGTGAAATGCTGGTTTTTGCTCAAAAGAATGATGTCAAGCTTTTGCTTTTCTTTTAATTCGGGTAGTTTATTGTCTTGCTCATCGTCAACTTGGTATACCAATAAGAATCCTGGAAAGTTTAAGGTTGATCCTGTGGCTTTAAATTGGCAAAGCTGATTTTGCCCATCTAGAATAACTTGAACTTGATCATAAATTGCTGTGGACATTTGCGAGGCAACTGCGCGCTTCCAGATTAATTGGTATAGCTTTAACTGATCAGCATCCAGTGAGGATTTGATTTTCTCAGGTGAGAAATTGATATGGGTTGGGCGAATTGCTTCATGTGCTTCTTGGGCATTTTTTGATTTGGTCTTATAAACATTGGGGGTTTGTGGGGTATACTCAGCTCCATATTGTTGCTTTATAAAATCGCGTATTTCATTAATCGCACTTTGAGCCAGGGTCACTGAATCTGTACGCATGTAGGTGATTAACCCAACTTGTTCTCCGTTAATGTCAATACCCTCATATAACTGCTGTGCTAACTTCATGGTTTTACTGGTCCCAAACCCAAGTTTGCTTGCGGCATCTTGTTGTAAAGTAGATGTGGTAAAAGGTGCTTGAGGATTCTTTTTGCGTTGCTTTTTTGTGATTTCGCTAATTTCAAGTTGCTGTGGCACCATGTTTTGGATTAAGGCTTCAATGGCGGCTGCTTCTTTTTCGTTGCTGATGCTAAATTGTTTGAGCTTTTGGCCTTGAAAATGAGTGAGTTTTGCCTTGAATCTGGTTTGATCGTTGCCAAGATCAGCATCAAAGTCCCAGTATTCCTGCGGCACAAACGCGTTAATTTCTTCTTCTCTGTCGACAATCATGCGAAGAGCAGGGCTTTGAACTCGACCGGCAGATAAACCGGGTCGGATTTTTTTCCATAAAAGGGGTGAAATATTAAATCCCACAAGATAGTCAAGTGCCCGTCGAGCCTGTTGAGCATTTACTAGGGCCTGTGAGATTTGGCGTGGTTGATGGATTGCCTCAAGCACCGCATCCTTGGTGACCTGATAGAAAACTATGCGGGAGATCTTAGAGATTAAAAGGGGATCGTTTTCAAGTAATAACGTTTGTATGTGCCATGCAATTGCCTCCCCCTCTCGATCTGGATCAGGTGCCAGTAAGATCGAATCTGCTTTTTCTGCACTTTGAAGGATTTTATCGACATGCTTTTGTTGTGCTGCCACTACTTCATAATGCATTTGGTAGTTGCTATTGATATCCACAGCACCCTTCTTTGGGATGAGATCACGAATATGACCATATGAAGCCAGAATTTCGTAATTTTTATCGGCGTTTTTAAGAAAAGCGCTAAGGGTTTTGGCTTTTTTGGGTGATTCAACAACAATGAGAATTCTTTCTTTTGTCATGTCTATCCTAAGAACAATCTATTTATTACTACTTTTTAGTTCAGATGATGTCAATCCGCTTGTAGGTAATTACTTCAATTTTATAATTATGCTGCTTTCCCAAAACAAGCGGGGTTTGATCAATTACTTTAAACAACTGGGGATTAAATGGGGGGAAATATGTATCACATTCAAAGATATGGTCTATGTGCGTTAGGCGCATGTGGGTACATCGCTCAAGCGCCTCCTGGTAGATTTTTGCTCCACCGGCAATAATAATCTCAGGTGCATCTGCGAAAAAACGTATGGCTTGGTCAAGGCTTTTTACAACAGTGGCGTTGGGGTAAGTGGCGGTGCTTGAAACAATAGCCATCGCCCTATTGGCTAAAGGCTTTGAGCCGATGCTTTCATAGCTGAGTCTCCCCATAATCATCGGCTTTCCTAAAGTGTAAGTTTGAAAATCTTTTAAATCTTCTTTGATGTGCCAAGGCAAACAGCCCTTAAAACCGATGCCAAATTGACGATCAATGGCTGCAATCAGGGTGATTTTCTGCATTTGGCGCTCCACTTTAAACTTGAAGTTTATTGGAAAGGGTTTATGATAGCAAGATGATAGAGTCAGTGTGCTAATGGAATGTGTCGATGAGTAAACAAAAGATTTTTAGTCTGATTATTGGTCTGATTTTACTTTTTTTTGCAGTTCAATTTTTAATGAGCCCGCCTCAAGAGATTGAGCCTAATCCAGTCGTTCACTTAGCCATGTATCCTGATGTTGATTTTTCCAAAGCCCCTGACCCAGAGCTTGCCAAGAAGGGATTATACCTGACAAAGCTAGGCGACTGCATTGCTTGTCATACTCACAAAGATGGTAAGCCATTTGCTGGTGGTCGCTCAATTAACAGTCCTTTTGGGGATTTTTATTCGCCGAATATCACTTCAGACCAGCAGTATGGGATTGGCAAATGGAGCTTCGATGATTTTAGAAACGCCATGCGCCATGGTGTTGCACCTGATGGATCCAATTATTATCCTGTTTTCCCATACGCGTATTATACAAAAGTGAGCGATGAGGATTTAAAGGCAATCAAGGCTTATTTAGACCTGGTGCCTGCGGTTGCAGAAAGAAATAAACCCCATGAGGTGGGCTTCCCCTTTAATTTAAGGTCCTTAGTAACTGGCTGGAATATGCTTTTCTTTTATCCATATCAGGGGGTATTTAAGCCCAGTCCCAATCAGTCCGATAAAGTTAATCGTGGCGAGTATTTGACTGAAGGTTTGGCTCATTGTGGGATGTGTCATACTCCAATTAACTTTTTAGGAGGCCCCAAGCGCTGGCTGGCTTATACAGGTAACACTGTGGATGGTTGGTATGCCCCCAATATCACTGGTACCAATTTAAAATCAGTGTCTGAAGATAAATTGGTGCGTGTTTTTGTATACGGTGAGAAGCCAGGCGGTGGTCAAGTGCAGGGGCCCATGCGTGAGGTAAACCATGACAGTTTGGAGTATATTGATCATGATGACCTTCAGGCTATTGCAGCATATATTAAATCTACCCAAGACCCTATTCCTGTGATGAAAGCTGGGGTTGATGCAGATACTTTAGCGCTGGGCAAGACAGTTTATGCCGCAAAATGTGGGGCTTGTCATCAGGTAGGGGCTGGCGGAGCACCAAAAATCACGGATAAAGCTGCATGGCTATCAAGACTTGATAAGAAAGGCATTGATAAAATTTATGACAACGTTTATAACGGCATTAATTCCATGCCTGCTCGCGGTCTATGTAATAGCAAAGAGGATGAGTTATGTGATGATAAAGCCATGAGAAGCGCAGTTGATTATATTTACAGCTTGCAAAAGGGCGAGGGTGTGAAAGCTGAAAGAAAGGGTCAGTCGCCAGCTGCAGTTTCTGCGGCACGTGCAAAGAAAATTTATGATGATACCTGCAGCACCTGTCATTCACAAGGGCAGCTGGGGGCGCCAAAAGTCGGTGATAAGAAGGCATGGAGTGAGCGATTAAAATATGGTTTTGATGTTCTGGTCCATAATGTGATTAAGGGGTATGTGAATACCGGCATTAAGAGTGCCTGTGTCGTTGAAAAAGGCGGATGCCATGAGTGCTCTGATGCTGAGATCATTGCTGTGGTGAAATATATACTTGATCAAAGTGTTCTTGGTAAAAACTTTAAGTTATGGTAGGAAGAACTATGTACACATTATTATTGGGCTCTGTATCAACGTTATTTGCATCATATAATATGACTCAAGGTGTTACACCCATGAGTCATCGCATTTATGATATTCATATGCTGATGTTTTATGTGTGTGTGATTGCTGGTATTGCAACTTTTGGGGTGATGTTTTATGCGCTGCTAAAGCACAGAAAGTCCCTGGGAGTTACCCCAGCTCAGTCCAAAGGGCATTTGGCTCTTGAAATCATTTGGACAGTGGTGCCATTGCTTATTTTGCTTGGTTTGTCTTATCCGGCTGGTAAGATTTTGATGGATATGGATGAGGCAAAAGAAGCAGAGGTCAATATTTTAGTCACTGGGCTGCAGTGGAAATGGAAATATGAATATTTGGATCATGGATTCTCATTTTACTCCAATCTCTCAACACCAATGGCGCAAAGAAATGGGCTGGAACCCAAAGGTGAGCACTATTTGCTGGAAGTGGATGAGCCTGTTGTGGTGCCGATTCATACTCATGTTCGCTTTTTGTTCACCTCTAGAGATGTGAATCATTCATGGTGGGTACCGGATTTTGCTGTTAAAGTCGATTGTATCCCCGGTTATATCAATGAGGGCTGGGTCTATGTTGAAAAGCCAGGGACTTATCGAGGACAATGCACAGAGCTTTGTGGTATGCTCCATGGTTTTATGCCTATTGTGGTTGAGGCTAAAACGCAGGAAGATTATCAAAAGTGGCTTGCCAAGCGCATGGATATTGTGATTCAGAAGGAGGCAGACCGCGTGCTAACTAAAGATGAGGCTATGAAGAAAGGGCAGCAAGTGTATCAGGTGCATTGCCAATCCTGTCATCAGGCCGATGGGAAGGGGATGCCTCCGGCTATTCCTGGAATGGTTGGTGGTAAAATCACAACCGGACCAGTCTCTGGACATGTGGATGTCCTTCTTAATGGAATTAAAGGCACTGGCATGCAAGCATTTGGCGAGCAGTTAACTAATGAAGAGATTGCTGCTGTGATCACGTATGAGCGTAACGCTTGGGGTAATGATAAGAAAGCAGGTGAGTTAGTTCAACCGAAAACGATTGATCAGGCCCGCGGTGGTGCTGCTCTTGCAGAGCCTTCGCAGGAAGTCGTTAAGCCTAAAGTTGATACATCTCAATGGGATAGCAAAACAGCAATGGCAGTGGGTAAGAGTGTGTATGACAAGAATTGTCAATCTTGTCATCAGATCAATGGTGAGGGCATGCCGCCGATGTTCCCATCCTTGAAAGGATCCAAAGTGGTTGTAGGCCCAGTAAGCCAGCATATTCAATTGCTATTAATGGGTGTTAAAGGAACTGCGATGGCATCATTTGCCTGGATGTCAGATGAGGAAATTGCCGGAGTGATAACTTATAAGCGTAATAGCTGGGGCAACAATGAAATAAAATATGGTAAGGATGCAGGTGGGTTAATAACGCCAGCTGAAGTTAAGGCGATGAGAGGAGCTAAGTAAATGGGTGAAGTTGTAGCAAAAGGCTTTAGGGCAAAAGTAACACGGTGGGTCACAACAACAAATCACAAAGACATAGGAACCTTATATTTGGTATTTGCACTGGTGATGTTTTTTGTTGCTGGATTGATGGCTTTGCTAATACGTGCAGAGTTATTTCAGCCGGGGACTATGTTCATGCATCCAAATTTTTATAATCAGATGGTTACTTTGCATGGGCTGGTGATGATTTTTGGTGCAGTAATGCCGGCTCTTGCTGGGTTTGCCAATTGGCAAATTCCTCTAATGATTGGGGCTGCAGATATGGCGTTTCCGCGCATGAATAACTGGAGCTTCTGGATTTTACCATTTGCGTTTGGGTTACTGTTATTTTCAAACTTTGCTGAAGGGGGTTGGCCTAATTTTGGTTGGACATTTTATGCACCCTTGTCATCAACTTATGGCCCGCCTAGTACTGATTATATGATTCTATCGATTCATTTGATGGGGATTTCGTCGATTATGGCATCAATCAACATCATTGCTACGATTATGACCATGCGTGCTAAATGGATGGAATATATGGATATGCCAATTTTTGTATGGAGCTGGTTTATCACCGCATTTTTGCTGATCGCGATTATGCCTGTGTTAGCAGTTACTGTGACCATGTTGTTGTTTGATCGTCATTTTGGCACCAGTTTTTTTAACGCCGCTGGCGGCGGTGATCCTGTGTTATTTCAACATTTGTTTTGGTTTTTTGGACACCCCGAGGTTTATGTTTTGGTGATGCCTGCTTTTGGAATCATTTCAGAGGTGGTTCCTACATTTGCCAGAAAAGCTCTTTATGGCGCAAAATTTATGATTTATGCGATTGCTTGCATTGCCATTTTATCATTTATTGTCTGGGTCCATCACATGTTTACAACCGGCGTGATGGCCTGGGTGAAGATTTTCTTTATGATTACAACAATTGTGGTTGCAGTTCCAACAGGCATTAAGATATTTAACTGGGTTGGTACCCTTTGGAAAGGCGCGATCAGTTTTGAGCCACCCATGCTATTTGCACTGAGCTTTATTGTGTTATTTACCATCGGTGGATTTACTGGGTTAATGCTGGGTGTGGTCGTTGCTGATTATCAGTATCAAGACACATATTTTGTTGTTGCCCATTTTCATCATACGATTGTATCTGGGGTTTATTTTGCAATTCTTACCGGGGTGTATTATTGGCTGCCTAAATGGAGTGGGCGTTACTATTCGTTTAAATTGGCCAATTGGCATTTTTGGCTGTCAACTATTTCTGTGAACTTGACTTTCTTTCCTATGTATTTCCTTGGTCTAACCGGCATGCCTCGTCGGATCCCAGACTATAACATACAGTTTACTGATTTGAATATGTTGGCCACTGTGGGGGCAATGATTTTTGGTATCTCACAGCTGATTTTTTTATGGATTATTATTGAGAATGTATTCTTAAAGAGGGGCAAGCCAGCAACTGCCGCTGTATGGGAAGCCACCAAGGGTCTTGAGTGGACCGTTCCATCTCCTGCTCCGCATCACACATTTATGACAGAGCCGTCGCCGATTAAGGAGTAGCATGTGGTTAGCTTATCTTTAAGGTCGCAATTATTGATCGGGTTAGGGCAGATAATATTTGTCCTGGCTCATTTTTTTGGCTTGTCATTCGCATGGACATTGGTATTGGCCATATGGTGGGCTGCTCTTATTGTGATTTTGTACCAAGCCATGTATTTGGCTAAGCGCTCCGTCATTTGGATTGGTCTTGCAGTGACCATGATTCCTGTTTCTACTACTATTTTAGGCAATGCAATGGTCCCGATGTACTATTTGATGGGACATTCTATGCACGGGGGTGGCGCAAGTGATGTTGCACATGGGGTTTTGATGCAAAGTGATGAAAAAGCGGTTTCTATTAAGCTATCGACCAATATTCAAAGACCACTTCATGTTGCCGCATATACAGGCGAGTCAAATTTAATCATCAGGTCAGGGGATAAAAAACAGACCGTTTTGTTTGTCACCAATCGTTCAGATACAACAGTTGATATTCGGATGAAACTTGCTATGGTTCCTGGAAACTTGGACCACTTTATTCAGGTTACCTTACCAAAAACAATGATATTGGGCCCGGGCGAAAGTCTTGATATTCCTTTTGAAGTGGTGGTAAAAAAATTACCAGCTCAACTTGAAATGGGGCTGGTTCAAATTAATTTAATGGATGCCAGTCATGTTGGAGAGCAGGGGAAACAGCAGTACTGGAAGAAAATGACAATACCAGCTGATGAAATGCAAATGAGGATGAAAAATGAGTAAGCAAGCGCATATTACACCACCATCTTATTGGCCGATTATTGGCTCATTTGGACTGTTTTTTTTGGCATTTGGCATTATTAATGTGCTGCATCAATCTGAATGGGGCTCATACAGCCTGGCATTGGGCCTTGTTATTTTGCTGTTGATGCTTTTTGGCTGGTTCAAAGAGGTAATAGCAGAGAACCGTGCCGGCCTGGGTAAGGAGCCTGAGGTTGAAGGTGCTTTTAAATGGGGTATGATCTGGTTTATTTTTTCAGAGGTGATGTTTTTTGCCACTGTATTTGCTGCCCTTTTTTATATCCGCATATTCATTATTCCATGGCTATCTGGAGCATATGCAGGACAAGAGATTACTCATTATGTGCTTTGGCCACATTTTCAGATGCAGTGGCCGCTTTTTAATACTCCAGACCCATCGATTTTTTTGGGGCCAATAAAAACCATCCCTACTTGGGAAGTGCCGGCTTTGAACACATTGATTTTACTGACCAGTGGTTTGACGATTACCGTAGCGCATTGGGGCATTATTCGTCAAGATCGAAAAATGGCGTTGACCGGTCAGGGCCTGACCATTATGCTGGGCATTATTTTTTTGTTTTTGCAGGCGCATGAATATATTGAAGCCTATCATGAGTTGGACTTAAAGTTAAACTCTGGAGTCTATGGAAATACATTTTTTATGCTAACTGGGCTTCATGGGTTTCATGTTGCGCTTGGTACTGTGATGTTAATTTGTATTTGGTGGCGCATTTATTTTAATCATTTTAGTGCACAATATCATTTTGCCTTTGAGGCTGTTGCCTGGTATTGGCACTTTGTCGATGTGGTTTGGTTGATTTTATTTGTCTTTGTTTATTGGATATAAAATTAATTTTTGCCATGATTTTCATGAAACTTTAAGGTTATCTGCTCATAATATGAAGGTTTAGTATTTGAGTAGGACTATGCGAAATCCAGAGATAGAAATTTTAAAGATGAGTGACTCTGACCTTGATCGGGTTAGAGGAAGCAACACTAAGGTCGCTGAATTTGCTGGCAGGATTTATCTTAAAAACCATCCTGAGGAATTGGATGGCTGGCAGATTATTCATCATTCCTATCTTGCGATTGCCGCCTCAACAGGTAAAAGCTGGGAAGTGCTTGAGGCCGCCTGGGAAAAAGATGGCAGATCACTGGATGTTTGGACGAAACGTGACGATTTTAAGGAATGTGTTGAAGGCGGAATTGAATATCAAGGCCTTTTTTCTCCCTTGGATTATTTAATTGCAAATGGGGACGTGGCCCCTTTGCATGAATTAAAAAAATTAAATATTAACTTTTCTGCTGATACGGTTACAAGATCCAGGGATAATAGGGGTTTGATTCATTGGATGGCGATTAACGCATCAGGCATTACATTGGATTCTGGTTTAAAAGAATCATTCAATAATAAGTCTGCAGAGAGTGTTCGGGATTATTTTTTGGCATCTTTATCTCCTTTGAAATTAGCCCTTCTTAGTGGAAATCAGGACATGATTTCTTTTGTGGTTGAAAACATAGATCCATTTTTATTAGGTTTAAGCGATCCTAATCGTCTGAAATTAGCCCTTCTTAGTGGAAATCAGGACATGATTTCTTTTGTGGTTGAAAACATAGATCCATTTTTATTAGGTTTAAGCGATCCTAATCGTCCCATATCATTGTTTGCGCAGCTTGCTTTGTGCAATATTGATGCCAATTGGTTTTGGAAGCAGGTACTTAAGAAACCTGCAAGGGAAGGAATTAAAATTTCTGCCAAAGATCCGATTTATGTAGTCACTCAAATTTATCCGTTTTATTGTGCGTCCACAGATTCATCTGCGAATTTTTTAGAAACTCAGAGTAAATTGGGAAGTGATGAAGAAGGACTGATGAGACTTATCTGTCCACAAGGAAAGGATGCGTTATCTGCACAATTAAATGAATTGCAAGAACTTAAAGTTAACTCTTTGGCAAAATTGATAAATATGGATTCTCAACAACTGGATAGTCATTTGAGAGGTCTAAGAACTGGCTTAGAACGATTTGATTTAGTATCAAGATTTTGGAATGAAAGCCCCAGGTGTTTTTACCACCGGTTAGGAAAAGGTCAGGATCAAGTTGCAATTGAGCCTGGGCATGTTGCCTGTAGGGGTAAATATTTATACGAAGAGCGTGATGGGGAAGTATTTCAATTGACTTCTTTTGCGCATGAATTTAAAAATGCGCCTATAGATCAAGATATTCAGTCTGCAAAAAACATAATGGCACTTTTTGCCACCGATTTTGAGCGAGTTTTGCCAGCATATCATCATGCCTTTTTTGAATCGCAGATTTTAAGAAATGAACAAAAGCTGGGAATTAATCAAAAGGCTAAAGCTGCATGCTCTGAGTATTTTATTAAGCTGATAAATCAAGATCCTTCTTTTGAAGCAGCTTATTTTAAAACCATGGCCAAGGAGGCATTTTGCCCTAACAGCAAGCTTATGCTAAGCGAGCATCAGCAGGTTGTCAAAAGCAAGATTTTTGATTGGCTTTTATCAGGTCGCATCAAGTATCGTGTTTTTCAAGAATTGTCGATACCAGATCAGGATCTTGTTTCAGCAATTGCTAGCCATGAGGGTGATGATTGCTTTAAATTAAAACAATATTTGGTTCTTCATCGTGTTTATCAGAAGCTAAAGGATCAGCCGCAGGCAATCCAAAGTTATAGAATCGATGGCCAGAAACTTGTTATCGAACCTAGCCCGGGTCAGCTGGAGTTCTCTCCACATGCTTTTTTGAATGGCTCTATTAAAGTGCTGGATGATCAGCAGAATGAATTATCTGATACCCCGCTTGTTGAAAGGGCTTTGTTACTTTTTCAGCAAGAGAGCTGCATGACATTTGCTGATCTTGCAAATCCGTATTTTCAGGGGTTGGCAACCAAGATTGGTTTACAATCAATGACCTGGGATAGTGCTATTATTCGAGGCGCAGTGTATGCTCATCTAGTTCCAGGTTTAAGTGCCAAGTTTAAGGATGGGATGTTAGATCAACAGACTTTATCAAAAATTCAAATAGATGATCAGGATATGCAATTAGCACGTGAGCGGCAACAAAGGTTTGAAAAATGTAAGAAATTCAAAGCTGCATACTCGAAAGTCTCTAATCAAGGTCCTAAAAATATTCAAGCATTAAGAGCTCAAATACAAGCTGATCTCCCAGAAAAGAACGAACGAGAAGTGGATTGGTTGATGCAATTTCTCAGAGGAGGGGCTGTAAATGATCCAAAGAGTGCATCAGAAAATATATCTAAATTTTATGATGTCAGCCCCAGCCATTTAGATGAGACTGATCAGCAGATAGAAGAAAGACTAAAGTGCGATCAATTTTTTAAAAAAAACCGCTTTAAGAGGGATGATTTTGACACAACCAGCCCTGTTCCCTTGCCAGAAGAGTTTGTGGCTGCATTTGAGCGGGATGACAGGACCGCTTTGTATCAATTGGGCGTTCAATTTATGCAGGAATGTCAAACCAAGTGTGTTACTTGGAATTTAAGATCATTTCAAGAATTTGTGGCATCTCTTTCCCCTGAGCATTTAGCGGATTTGACATTAAAAATTAATGTGGATCATCCTTGGGCTGAATTGTATCGAAAATTGACAATCACTTGGCCTAAAAATCAGCAGTTGGCAAGTGCCCTCTTGTTAAATAATCACTTGATTTTTCATCAAGATCAGGTGGATATGATGAAGGGAGTAAATCCTGATAAAGAAGTGCTTCAATGCCTTAAAGTGGATGCAGTTTATCATACCTCCTGGGTGAATGATGTGTTTGGTGTGTCCTATTTTCATGATCTGCCTTTTGGTAATTATGAGGGATTGATGGCTTATGAGCTGCTGCGTGCGCCTGGGGCTAAATCTGCAGAGGCCCCATTTAAGCAGCTTTTTGCAAAATTACCAAAGGGTGAGAAATTAAGCCTGCGGTTATGGAAGCTTCTGGCGCAAAACAACCGAGATCTGTTTTTGCAGCAGGTCGGGATGAATCAAAATGTGGAGGTGTTATTAGGGGATCAATCCATAGCATCTGAGTTTTTGCGATCACAGCCATCATCCTCTGAACAGCAGGAGCTATTGGCATTGTGCTTGAAGCACCCAAATATTCTTCAAAAGCTACCTCGGATGAATATTGATTTGGGATCACAAAAAGCGTTGATGGATCAGTGTTTGGAAAATCATTATTTTAATTCATTCAATATACTTTGGGAAAGAGGCTTTAGGGATTTTTCTGCCCAGACTGTTCAGCGCTTAGTGCAAGCCACTTCACATCGCTCTTTGGATTTTCAGGCTTATAAAAAGACGATGGGCATTTTGTTATGGAGTTACTTTAAAAAGGCACATGGAAAATCATATTTGGTATTCACATTGGCCACGGTATCTATTGGTTTAGGAATTGCATTGGCTGCATCAACCTTGGTTCCTGCGATTTTGTTTTCCGCTTTAAGTCAGGGTGTATTTGCCATGCGGATGTACAATGATGATGTGATGCATCATTTGATGTGGCCAAAGGTCAGCGATGATAAACCTAGGCAGCCGCCCCCTCCAGTTCCTGGGCCTGTTTTGCCTTTGGGCCATAGCTCAAGCTCAGATACACGTGTCTTAGAAAATGCTATTGGGGCAAGGCCCTCTTAATTGTTATCTTGTTTGGCGTTCATGTGAAAAAAGTATTTGAGATTAATAAATTAAAACAAGAAGCTGCTTCAGAAGTTTTGCGGCTTTTAGGCAGTGACGGCGACCCTCATGAGGAGCTGAATCATCTATTTTCTTGTAAAGACAACGATGGATGTCCCTTAATAACAGTTCAGTCTGTTCAGTTGGCGCTAATTCCATTTTCCAGCTTGGTGTCAAAAATGCGCTCGCTGCTTGTGCTTGCCAGGTTTGGATGGAGTGGGGTTAGTCCAGGGCAAGTACTTTCAATGTTTCAAGGCATTAAAACCAAAGACGGGCAGTCAGTGATGGATGAGCTGTTATCAATTTGGCGTATTAATATTTTGATTCAGGCTTATGGTGAGGTTGGTGCTGTTGCATTGATGGCAAGCGCTTTGGCTTTTTTTGGGGCGCCGTTTTGGGTATTTGTAGCGTCATCAGTGGTCATTACATTTTCATGTGCTGCAGGGGTTCTTCTTAGCCCGATCGGTGAGATGTTAATTTTTCCAAAGTATTCGATTAATGAGCCTGTTATGCCAGTGGCTTGTCCTGCTCCTGACTCAGCTGGGCACTATTTACCTTCTTGTTTGAATATTTGGTAAATGTTATTATTGGCCATGATTATACAAGGTCATGGTTATGAAAAATCAGTGCTGCTCAGCAAAACAACAACAAAATAAAGAAAGTCGTCCGTTATGGCCAGGTCTTAATGCGTTGGTTGCGGGGGTTTTGATGTTAATTTCTCATCACTTTTCTCCGCTGCACTGGATGCTTCATAGCTGGGCAGGCTCCATGTTTTGTTTTCTATTTTGTACGGTTTCTTTAATCGTTTCTCTCAAGAGTGATTTAAAAGATCATTCAAGGCTGGCTTTTAGTTTGGCCTTGAGCTCTGTGTTGGTTTTAGTTGCCTCTCAGGTAGGGGTTGTAAGTTTTGTATGGGGTCTTAATCTGTTGGCTTTGGGACTTTTTGTTCAGGCCTTTTTTTTAAAGCCTGATGGGAGCTGGAAGGCGAGTTTTTCAATCGAAAGCAGTATTGTTGTCTCTTCGGTTTTGGCTTGGGTTTGCTCAGTTGCTGGATTGTTTTTTTCTGCGCATTTCCCCTTTGGGGTGTTTTTTCATGACAGCTTATTGGCAGTGGGTGCGTATCAGGTGGGTAATTATTTCAGGGATATGTACAGGGATCAATTGATGAACAGTGGCGACGGATATCCTAGGGTAATGATTGAAGGGCAAGAAAGGGATTGTCTTCAGTTAAAGTCTGGTCAGGCTTTTAAACCAAAAAGTCCGAATAAGCCATTGCTTTTTCCTTTCCCTATAACAGCAACAGAATTTTTTGGGTTCGTGAATTCAGATGCAGAAGAATCTCGGGAGAAAAAAGAGAATGCCTCTTTTATTATCCCTGCCCATACATTTTTTACTTATTCAAAGGGGACTTTAAAGGTTGAAGGGAGCCCTGTTCAGCCCAATAGGGCAAAAAAAGAAGAGCCGCAGAATTTTTTGTTTTTTATTATGATGGTTTCACTGGCATCGGGAGCCTTTGCTGCTTGGCAAAGTGCTTCTGTATTGGCGGGATTTTCGCAGTTTGCAATTAGCATCATGGGGGCCTGCCCTTGTGTATTTGTTTTTTCAAGGCCAATTATCGGTATTCGAGCCATGCGGTGCGCCGCGAAGAAAGGAGTGCCGGTCAATTCTGATGAAATATTTAAAGAGCCTATAGATACTTTTGTGTTTGATCGCACCAATACCCTTTATCATCCTCCTGTATTAGGGGCGGATTATCAATTAAGTGTATCTGGAAGCGATTTAGTTAAAGGTTTAAAAGATAGAGGACATGTTATGGTCCTCAGTGGGCATGAGGGAGTGAGTGCAGAGGATAGACGGAGAGCTTGTGCTAGGGAACTTAATATTCCCTTGGAGAATATTTTATTTGGGTGTAAAGAGAAACGAAAGCAGCTTGATCATATTAAGAGCCACGGTGTGTTTTTGGGACAAATAGCCAGAGGATCAAGCTGTCGAGTGATGTATGTGGGAGATGGAGAAAACGATTGTGATGCTCTTAACATAGCGGATGTGGCAGTGGCTGTTGGGGCCAATACTAAGGCTCAAGGGGCATCACATTTACGAATCGACAAAGATGAAATTCACAAGCTTTTGGACCTGGTGGATATTATTAACCAGACTGCTCCTTGGATGAAGGGGTTAACAGCCGCAGCATACGCCTATAATTTAATTATGTTGATGATGGTCAATGGTCTTTCAGTTTATTTATTTGCTGTGCCTATACAGGCCAGTGTTGCCTGCTTGGCTATGATGGTTTTTTCCATGCTGAGTTTATTTGCATCAAGCCGGTTTAATCCTACGATAGCTCAAAGCAGCGATCCTGCTTGCAGCATGCAGCTGGCAGCTAAGCCAAATGCCACCGCATCAAGCGCTACACCTCCGGGCAAACCGAGCTGCTGCCAGATTTGGCAAGGAGATAACAGAATTAAAGCAAATCAGCTTTCTTGCAATTAATCATCGCTCAGGGTATTTTTTGGAATTCTTTACAAATGAAAGGACGGGATAAACTCACCCAGAATACTGTAATCAGAAGGATCGGGGGTAGAGTTATAGCAAGAAATGGCTACCTAAGTCAGCGCCTTTGTATTTCACTTATGTTCACAAGAGATGCGATATTTTTTGAAATGATTGTAAAAAGCATCGTTTGTGTGGCTGTGAATTGGGCTAGGTTTTAGGGCAGAGGTTGGTTTTTTGAATAAGTGAAGAGAAAAAAGATAAAGATGACGCCTTATTTTACAAGGCCTCTTGCAGAAAGTTAAGATAAACTGAAAATAAAATAAAAAAGAGTGTTGACAATGGTTCTGGCTCATGTATACTTTGCATATCTTCGTTCTTTAACAGTTTAACAACCAAGTGCAATTTGTGTGGGCGCTCGAATACGATTGCCAGAATCAAAAAAATGTGCGAAAGCACGCAAACTTTCTTAATGAAGAGTTTGATCCTGGCTCAGATTGAACGCTGGCGGTATGCTTAACACATGCAAGTCGAACGGCAGCATGCCAATTTTTCGGAATTGGTGATGGCGAGTGGCGGACGGGTGAGTAATATGTAGGAATCTGCCCTAGAGTAACGGACAACCTGAGGAAACTCAGGCTAATACGGTATAATCTCTGAGGAGCAAAGCTGGGGACCTTCGGGCCTGGCGCTCTAGGATGAGCCTACATCAGATTAGCTAGTTGGTAGGGTAAAGGCCTACCAAGGCAACGATCTGTAGCTGGTCTGAGAGGATGATCAGCCACACTGGGACTGAGACACGGCCCAGACTCCTACGGGAGGCAGCAGTGGGGAATATTGGACAATGGGCGAAAGCCTGATCCAGCAATACCGCGTGTGCGATGAAGGCCC
>Ga0169931_10004958_pt1 | contig 20503 bp, 14 predicted proteins | sample Kivu_15m_20L_FD_129675 | JGI IMG/M metagenome (GOLD analysis project Ga0169931, IMG submission 129675) | Freshwater microbial communities from Lake Kivu, Western Province, Rwanda to study Microbial Dark Matter (Phase II) - Kivu_15m_20L... | ecosystem: Environmental > Aquatic > Freshwater > Lake... | reverse complement strand
TGCGGTGAGAGGTGGCGGGCTGGCAGTGTCCGCGTGCGGCGATTTTCCGAGGCTGTTCAGCTGCCTGAGTGCAGCAGGCGCAGATCAGGAGCGGCACTGGCAAATCGGATCGGTCGTCCGACCGGGGTGATCACTTCCTGACTGCCGTCGATTCCCAGCTGAGACAGGATCGTGGCGTAGACTTCCGGAACACTGACCGGGTCCTGAGGCGCGGGGGGATCGCCTGTCGGAATTTCGCCAGCAGTCGCTCCCAGCACAGCACCGCGACGGAATCCTCCGCCCGCCACCACGCACGAAAACCAGCTTGGCCAGTGATCGCGTCCATCGGCCGGGTTGATTCGCGGCGTCCTGCCAAACTCACTGATGCACAGCACAATCACCGACTGCAGCAAGTCTCGCTGCTGCAGGTCCTGCAGCAGAGCAGACATGGCGGGATCAAGAATTTGACACTGGGTGATGTGGCCTTCATGGTTGGAGATATGGGTATCGAATCCTGGCAGTGTCACTTCCACAACTCGAACCCCGGTTTCCACCAGTCTGCGAGCCACGAGGCAGCCGCGTCCGAAGTCGTTTCGTCCGTAACTGTCCTGCAGTGCGGCTGGTTCATCATCAAGCTGAAATGCGGCCAGCTGTTCTGACTGCATCATCTGCACGGCGCGGCGAGTCAGGTCCTGCTGCAGCGTCACCTGCTCAGCCAGCGGGCGACGGCGCGCGAATTCGCGTCCGACCACATCCAGTCCCTGCAGTCGCCGCTGCAGTCGCTGATCCGGCACAGATGCCGTCAGGTTGGCAACTTTTTCGCCCGGACGAAACACTCGAAACGCATTCCATTCGTTTCCGAGATACCCGCCTTCGGGTACGGGGATGCGTGGATTGAGCAGAATATAGGGCGGGATCTGCAGGCTGGCCTGTGGCAGCTGGCGAGCAATGACGGATCCCAGTGTGGGATAAGCCAGTGTAGGTTCGGGGTTGTAGCCGGTACGTACAAATGCCGCACCCTTCTCGTGATCACCCTCCTTTGAATGCAGCGAACGGATCAGCAGACACTGATGCATCTGTTCTGCCATGCGTGGCAGCAGGTGTGAAATCTGAACTCCCTGTGCCGAAGTCGAGATTGCTTTTGTCAGTCCTCCGGAAAGCGTGCCGGGGTGCGGGTCCCAGGTCTCAAGCTGACTCATGCCGCCATTCATCCACAGCACAATCAGTGACGCTGGTCGGTCCGTTCCGCGGCGTCTGGCAGCAGCAGGTGCAAGACAGGGCAACAGGAACGAAAGTCCGGCTGCAGCCGCCTGCCGCATCAGGCCACGACGGTCTGTAATCAGTGGTTCCATGAAAACTCCGGACTGTTAAACAGGGCCCAGAACAGATCTTCCACAGCCTGATTGCGATTGTCTTTGAGCTGTTCCAGAAAGTACTGCTGTTCTTCAGCCGACGGTCGCCGCGTCAGACACATCAGGAAGCTGTTTTCAATGATGGTGGCATCATCAGGCGAAAGCTGCAGCAGCTCGGCCGGCCCCGACAGCAGGTCCACCTTCAGGGAATCAGCCGTGAAACGACCATTCATTTTTAGCAGTGACTGGGTGATGGTGCCGGACTGAGCATTCAGCTCGTCTTCCCCTGCATCCCCGTATTCCTGGATGAAGTCATTTTCGGAAGTCAGTTTCTGGAAGCGAATCAGCGGATGGGAATTCTGATCCACCATGCGCACGCGGCCAGCCTGAAACAGTGAACCAATCACCTGTTCGGGTCTGAGTCTGACGAGTGGAAAGACGGCCCAGTGATCCTGCTGCTGCCGCAGCAGCTGAAGGTCCTGTTCGGGACTTTCAGAAGACAGTTGCCAGGGCTGCGACAGAGCGATCAGGCGAATGAGTACGCTGAGCTTTTCGCCGCGACGGCGAAATTCGGCCCCCAGCAGATCCAGTGCATCGGGTGGTGCAGAGTCTTCCGGGTGCGGCAGATCGTCGACCGGATCCAGCAGCGGTCGGCCCACCATCAGCCCCCAGATACGATTGGCAATCGCTCGCTCAAAACGCCGGTTGTCAGGATGCGTCACCCAGGTGGCCAGCCGGCTGCGCAGCGAACCTGTGGCCGGCAGCCAGTCTTCGTTGAAGGGTACGGCGGGATCCACAGTCCGGCCGGACTGCTGGTCTTTCCCCGGTTCCGCAACTTTGTAAACGACCGGCTGCTGGTTTTTGTCGCGATCGAAATCGGTGACACCGGCCAGTGAAACCGTCGCCTGGCAGTACCATGCTGCGAGTCCTTCGAAATGCCGCTGCTTCCATTGGGGATCGAAGGGATGGTCGTGGCATTGAGCACAGTCGATGCGCTGACCGAGAAACGCGCGGGCTGTTCGCCCGGCCAGTTTCACTTCGTCCAGCTCTTCGTTTTCCAGACGTGCGATGGTGATGAAATTGGCGGCCGGCTGATCAGTCCAGAGTCCTTCGGCGGCGATGAGATCGCGAGTCATGCGGCCCCAGGACGCATCTGCCAGCAGCTGTTCGGCCAGCCAGTCACGCAGTCGATCGCGGCGAAAAATAAACAGCGGGCCCTGTTCGACACCCGTCAGGCTGCGTGCCAGGCGATCGGCGAAGTAACGACCGAAACGGTCGTCCTGCAGCATTCGCACGATCCAGCGATCCAGTCTGTTGGGCTGCTGATCCTGCTGGAATGCTTTGATTTCGGCCAGTGCCGGGACGCAGCCAAACAGAGCCAGTGACACTCGGCGGAAGACTGTCAGTTCGTCAGCCTGCACGGCCGGCTGCAGTCCGGCCTGTTGCCAGCGCTGCTGAAAGTACTGGTTCAGCTGAGCCACTGCAGTGTCGAGCTGCTGGTCGGCAGGGACGGCGGCGGGAGGCGACAATGGCGCTTCGACGCTGCCGGCCGTCTGCACGACGGCAGACAGCAGCAGACCGAGAACGGGCAAAGAAATCCACTTGAGCCATCGCACAGTGAGTTTTCCGGATGTGGCAGAACGCGGCAGGCGTGAGCGGAGTCGGCAGTATACTTCGCAGCAGTTTCAGGTTCCCTGGAAAAAAACGGGTAAAGCGGGCAATTTTCGGGTAAAACTGTCGAATGGTGTTTGGGCAGCAGTGTTCTGTGACCAGGGATGGCCCCCAAAATTTCAAAAATGCAGCTCGGGCTTTCCAGCCCCAGAACTGTGTATTTGAGCACTTTGCAGTTATCAGTTGTTTCTGTTCCTGACCTGATTTTGTGTTGGCAACGAGTGTGTTTATGTCAGTGCCTGAAGACCAGCCTGCTGTCAGCGAAGGGACTTCCCTGCTGTCTGCTGCGCAGACAGATCCGCTGGCAGCAGTCGGTCCGGGGATATTTCCGGGTGTGCGGCATCCCCTGCGTTCGCTGTGGTGGCTGCTGAAGACAGCGATCGGCGGCGGTTGTGTGGTGCTGGTACTGGCGATCATGGCGGCCATCCCTGGGCTGAATATTCTGACGCTTGGTTTCCTCATTAATGCTCAGAAGCAGGTTGCAGTGTCCGGTCGGATTCGGGACGGATTTCCGTTGCTGAAGATCGCGCCGCGGCTGGGCATTCTGACCGTGTTTACTGTGTTGTTCTGTATTCCACTGCGGATTCAGGCATCGCGTCTCAGTGATGCGCTGGTATTGCTGGGACCGCAGCATCAGCAGACGCAGCAACTGCAGTCTGTGTTGCTGTTTCTGCAGTGGCTGACTGCACTGCATTTGCTGGCGGCAATTCTGAACGGCTGCACGGTCTCATGTTTTCTGCGGCCCATTCGCAATATTCGGCGTCTGCTGTCATGGCGGCAGCGGGCGAAACGTCAGCAGGTCTCTGAGGTGCTGCAGGCCTTGATGCGGCTGCTGAGTCCGTGGCAGCATTTTGTGCTGGGTCTGCGCGGTTTTTTGGGAGCGATCCTGTGGCTGCTGCTGCCGACATCTCTGCTGGTTTCCTACGCGGCGCCGGATCGTGCCAAACCAGTTTTTGGGTTGCTTTCGTTCCTTGGCGGTTTGCTGCTGATTCCGGTATTTGCCTGGCTGCCGTGGCTGCAGGTACAGCAGGCTGTGCAGGGGCGGTTTATGGCAATCTTTTCCGTACGGTCAGTGCGTCAGGCGATCCGCAGTGCTCCGCTGGCATGGATGCTGTCCACAGTACTGCTGTATGTGCTGACGTTTCCGCTGTATCTGGGCAAAATTCGCCTGCCGCCACAGGACGCCCTGCTCATTCTGACTCCTTTTTTTGTACTGCTGACATATCCGTCGCGGCTGTTAGCGGCGTGGGCCTGGCACAGGGGGACAGTGCAGGCGGAACCAGCCAGTCGCTGGCTGCATATTCCGGTCCGGCTGATCATGTTTCCGCTGCTGGGGCTGTACAGTTTTTTCCTGCTGCTGACTCCGTCGATCAGTGAACTTGGTCGCAGTGCTCCTTTTGAAAACCAGGCATTCCTGGGGCCCGTGCCGTATGCTCAGTGGCGACAGCCGCGCAGGCAGCGTGAGGCCCTACCGGCGAGCCATCCGCAGCAGGATCAGCAGGATCAGACCAAGCCAGACGGGAGTCGCGAAAAGCAGCAGTCGGAACAGGCCGGGCCAGCGAGTAAAGATGCTGTCGGACAGCCATGACTGCAGAAAGCACAGCGGTGCAATACCGATACCAGTAGCCGTCATCACCTGCCAGACGGGCATGCGAGTCAGTCCGGCGGCATACGAGACGATGTCTGAGGACGTCAGCGGGTTGAGTCTTAGCAGCAGCACCAGCCAGAACCCGCGCTGCTGCAGTCGGGCCTGCAGTCGCGCGGCAGCACCATCAGGGTCCAGCCGGGCCAGCATCCCGGCCCCCAGTCGTCGTGACAGTCCGCAGGCAATGCCGGCTCCCAGAATGTTGCCGATCAATGCCAGCAGTCCGCCCAGCAGCGGACCGAACAGCAGTCCCCCTGGGATGTAGAGCAGCAGACCTGGCAGGGGCGCCACGATCACTTCTGCTGTTACGAAAAGTACATAAGCAAAGGGTGCCAGAATACCGGCATCCTGCAGCAGCTGCTGCACCTGAGCGATCTGGCGGGCGTCACCTGCACCGGACTGAACTGCCTGCAGCAGCAGCCAGGCCGCTGATCCGACTGCCAGTATGCCGGCAATCCCGCCTGAAATTCGCAGCAGTCGCAGCATTCAGCGAACCTGAGGCCGGCCGTCCAGGCGACGAATGAACACGTTGCGATACCACACTTCGCTGCCGTGATCCGTCAGCATCAGTCGCCCCTGTCGGTTGCGACCAAAATCCTGCTGACCCTTAAACTTGCTGTTCTGTACGGCGTCAGCAAATCGCGGCGAATCATCCCGCTCGTCAATGATCAGATTGCCATTCATCCAGTGACGCAGGCGATTCTGCTGGACAACGATGCGACCCACACTCCACACATCGTTGTTTTTGTAGTTCCGCTGCAGGATTGGGCTGGAGGTGTCAAACAGGTCATAGATCGATGCCGTGTAATGTTCGGCAGACATCCTGGGGAAGGCCGAGTCGTCCTGAATCTGGTATTCGAGCCCCAGCCACTGATTGCCGTATTTCATGACGCGGTACTTGATGCCGCTGTTGCCCTTGTCTGAGATGCGGTATTCGAACCAGAGATCGAAGTCAGAGAATTCTTCGCGAGTCAGGATGTTGTTGCCTTTGCCGGACAGATGCAGCGAACCATCGCTGTCGAAAGTCCAGCCCTGAGTCACATCGCCGCCGTCAGGCAGCATCCACTGGGACAGGCTGCGGTCGGGCAGCAGACTGGAATACTGTTGAGCCAGTGCGTCAGTACCTGAAAGAACGACGGCAACAATGAACAGCAGTTGGCTGAACAGCTTCATACGGGATTTCTCCGCAGGATGATGAATGGAAAACGGACATTCTGCGGAGACTGGGGGGCGGCTGCAACAACACCGCCGGGAAAAGCTGGGCTCAGCGCAAAAAAAATCCCGGAAGCAGCGAATCCCAGGGGGGCGGAGGACTCTAGCTGCTTCCGGGGGCGATTGGTCAACCGAGCTGACTGACTTGCAGGTCATGTTCAACTCGTGATGGTGGGACAGTAAGAGCTTCTGAAAAACAGGTCAAGACTTTTTGTCCGCCACAAGACAACAAAAACGCTGCACTGCCGGAATCCCGAGGAAACACTGGGTTTAGGCGGTGTTGTCCGGCATTTTCTGCCGCTGGGCCCCCGGCTGCATCCGGTTTCATTGCGATGTGTCAGTGCCCCATCTTCCCTGCTTTATCTCGGTTGACAGGCTGACATCCTGCTCCTCCAGCCGAATCGTTTTGGATTCTCGAGTTTCTGCGGGGGTACCTGCATTCTGCACAACTTCGACGACCGCCGTCCCGGTGGTGACTTTGCCCACGACAAACCTGACGGCAAACTGGTACCGGCCGTTCAGGGCCTTCGGCTGCAGAAAGACTTCGGAGCGAGTTTCACCGGCGGCGGTCTGGGATTTCAGGCCACCGTCTTCCCGCACCAGTCGACCGAAGGTCGGAGTTACTCGTTTGCGAAAACTGCATTCCTGACCTGTCGGGTCCGTGACAATCAGATCCAGATCGGCGGCTCCCACCCATTTCAAAGTAATCTGCAGGTCCACCTTGCGAGCCTGCAGCTGCCGGGCCCGAATCGCTTCAGCCTCTGGGGACTTACCAGCCTTGTCGAGTGCTTTGGCGAGATCCGTCAGCACCTTCATGGCTTCATCGTGGTCCTGCTGGTAGCCCGGATCCCAGACATGCTGCAGAACTCCGCAGCAGGACCAGACTTTCCATTCCTGATCGCCCGATTTGTCGGCGATGCTGCGTGCCAGCAGCCAGAGTTCCGGATTTTCAGGCTGCTGCTGAGTGCCGTCGCGGAGGCAGGTGAGAGCCTGTTCGTACGCGGCGAATCGGGACAACATCGCCGCCGTGGTCAGCAGATGCGGCACACCGCCAGCCCCGAAGTCCAGACGGGACTGCAGCACTCGACCAATCTCATCCGCCGGTCTTCCCAGCAGCTGCATTTCAAGAGCCAGCACATCATACAGCCACGGAACAACTCGACCCGCTCGCAACGCCGCTTCAAGGCATGCCACAGCATCAGCATATTTTCGATCTTCGTGCAGGATCTGTACGAGACTTGCGAGGCCGGCGTCAGAAAGTCGGGGGCCGCTAAAAATCCGATCCCAGCGCTCTGCCTGGCTGCCCTGCCCGGCTTTAACTTCAGCGATGGCCTGTCGAGCGCTGAGGGGCGGTGCCTTACTTTCATCGAGCAGTATGGAGGTCAGCGGGAATGTGCGAGCGGAAACGAACAGGGACAGTCCGTCGCAGACTGGCTGCCACAAACTGTCCCTGAACTGATTACGACTGAACGTCACGCAGGCGTGCTGCGGCGTCGTTATTTTTTTTTAGCTCCGTTCTTCAGCTGGATGCCACCGGCTGCCGGTGCAGCGGGGGTTGCCGGAACGGCGGGGACGGAGAACATACCGCCACCCATGCCGCCCATGCCACCACCGCCCATGCCACCCATGCCGCCGCCACCCATCCCGCCCATGCCTCCCATGCCGCCGCCCATGCCACCCATGCCGCCGCCCATGCCTCCCATGCCGCCACCCATGCCTCCGCCCATGCCGGGCTGAGTAATCACTACGAGGTCAGCGACGTCGTAGATGCGGGTCACCAGGTTTTCTTCGCTTTCGGCAGTGGCCACGGTGGTCACCATCATGACTTCGTTCTTGATCATGATGGTCAGTTCCTGATCCTTCACCTTCGCAAAGATCAGCTCAAGAGCATTTCGCATGGTGATCCCGGCGAGGTCGACATCGGCCACCTGCGTATCGTCAAGGAACGTAGGCTTGTCACCCAGATCCGGATCGGATTCGTCGAGGATGATTCGCATGGTGTACGGACCTTCGGCGGTGTACGCGTCGGCGACGAATCGCAGGATTTCGCCGAGCGAGTTATCGCCGGGGTAGGACAGAGCGCGAGGCAGTGGTTCGTCCAGTTTCTTTTCGAGCCACTCTTCAACCGGTTTGATGGATCGCAGCGACAGAGACTTGTATTTCTCTTTTCGCTTGATGGACAGAGCACGCCAGACATCAGCCGGCGGATACTGCACCGGAGGCTCGTCAGGGAACGGAACGTGTGACAGTTCCACCTGATACAGGGTTTCAAGGAAGCGGTCACCTCGCAGGCTGACGAGGTCGTAAGCTTTCTGCAGCTGACCGGACGCTTCTGACATCACCATGGCGGCGGTGGCAGTACCGTTGCCTGGTTCATCGCGAAGAGCTTCACGGGCCACAGCTTCAGCGTCTTCGTAAGCATTCACGTCACCGCGACGAGCACGTTCCAGCAGTCCGCGAACCTGATCGATCAGCGTTCGCAGACGCTGTTCTTCCAGGTTGACCTGAGCCAGGCGTTCACGCTGAGCTTCGAGGTTGGCGCGAGCTTCGGACAGCTGCTGCTGACGAATTTCGTTGGTCTGGCGAGCCGAATCTACCTGGGTGTAGGCCGCAACGATGCGACGTTCCAGTTCCTGTCGTTTCTCTGGAGCAACTTCGCGGGATGAGCGGACAGCTTCCAGCACATCTTTCAGCAGCGTAATTGCGTACTCAGGCTGTTCGGCTGCCACGCGGTCCGCTTCGGCGATGGCGGCATTCACTGACTGCACCATCCGCTGCGTCAGAATTTCGCTGCGGGTTTCGGTCTTGCTGAGTGCATCACCTTCGTCGACGCTGGGCGGGCCCAGACGATCAGCCTTGCCCGTTTCGTCCTGCAGCTCTGTGGCCAGAGCAGTCAGGCGGACGTTGCCGGAATCCAGCAGCCGAGCCTGTTTGACGATTTCCTGAGCCTGTTGCTTTTGACCCTGCTGGCTGAGCAGTTCGGCGGCAGTAATGCTTTCGCTGATCAGAGTTCCGAGGTCGCCGGTGGCGACGTTCAGGCCGGCCAGTCCGAGGTAAGGTGAGTCGAGCCCCTGAGACTGCTGCGACTTGCGAGTGAGGGCACTGATGGCCGAACCACCCGGCTGTGATTCACTGCGAGCAACTTTCCATGTCTGCTGACGACCGCTGACAGTACCGGTGACTTCCAGCACTGCTGGCAGCTGACCGGAAGCGTAGACCAGAGTGTGGCGGCTGCTGCGGAGAGCCACAGTGGCGGGAGCGGACAGGCTGATTTGTGCCGAGGCGGCACGCAGATCACGCACCAGCACCGGGGCCTGCTGCAGTTCTGTGACCATGGCCGAGGCGACTGCAGAGACGTTGTCATTCTGCAGCTGCAGGAGTGATCCGCCGGTCTGGTTGGCCAGAATGCCTGTCAGGTGAGCATCTGTGGCAGGGCCCAGCAGCAGTGCGTGGAAGGCGGCGCCGGCAGCCTGCAGATCGGTGACGAGGCCCGCCAGATCTTTTCCTGAAAGCAGATCACCGGTGCTCATCCCGTCGCCGATATAGGCGACCGAGACAGCGGATTCAGAAACACCCTGCAGCGAGCTGCGGAGGGCAGCTGCCAGATTAGTGGCGCCCAGCGGAGTTCGCAGGGAAAGCCGACTGACGGCGGAAGCGAGTTCCGGCGAGTCAGGAGCGACGAAGTCGGGAGTCATCACGGAGACCGCGGAGTCCGCGGCGACCAGCTTCACCTGGCTGCCCTGGGGCAAACCCTGCAGCAGAGCCTGCACGGCCTGCAGAGTACGCTGACGATAAACGCCGGCCTGGCTGGCCGATGTGTCGACCAGCACGATGTGGCGGCTGACTTTGGCGGCAGGAGCAGACAATCGCAGAGCGATGGCCATGTGCTGCTGGTCAGCGGCCGTGAGCACCACTGCATCCGGTGCCGTCGGGGAGCCGTTGTCAGCAGCCCAGCTGGTGCCGCACAGGGTGGAAACACCCAGTCCCAGTGAAGCGAGTGAAATAGAACGCAGTGAGCCAGCGAGTCGCCGCATGTGAATTCCCCATGAAGGTGCTGCGGATGCAGACCAACCCCATTCGCCAGATGCAATACCAGAGATCAGGCCGAACGCCAGAAACCTGACGCAGTCTAAACCAGTCTTCGGATGCCACCGAAAACAATTTCCGTCAAAAACCGGCAAAAGCCGCTGACAGCCCCAGAGTTTTGCGGAAAGGCCGTTTGATACGGCTGAATCCGAAAACTTCCACGTACCGCTGCCGGCATGACAACGGTGCAGGTGGTGTAGTCAGAGAATTTGCCTGAGACCTGTGCAGTCTTCCCAGATCTTCCAGTTCTCCAGGTTCGATTGCAACAAAAACCTGCGGATCTGTTGCGATTTGAGCCCATAAAACGGGAATCCGTCGTTTCGAGAGTCGACCGGCGGGCCGGGAGTTCGGAATGGAAGCTGCGGAGAAACCACTCCCTGACTGAAAACGCAGGCCGTTTGCAACGTCCGTGCACTTTTGATGAATTTTGCGGATTTTTTCGACGATACCTGCTGCAGGGGGCTCGGGCTGGCAAGACGCCGGGGACAAAAGCCGACTGTGCTGTGAAACGGCACAGTCGGAGCAGGAAAAAGGCGTGTTTTTCGAGGGCAAATCGCAGGCTGGAAAGCCTGAGCGACCGTTTGTCCCTCGCGTCTGACAAGCTCTGACTGCGGTTTTTTCGCCCGCTTGTTCGGGAGGCCGCGAAATTCGCATATCCGGCCGGATGCCGCGGGGGGTGGATCTTATGGCGCGGCATTCCGGCCCTGCTTTGCGAGCTGTGGCGTGGCTGACTTTGAGCCTTGCGGGGCTTGGACTGACGCTGGTGGCCACCGTGCGGGCGATTGACAGGACGACTGCAGTTTCCGGGCCTTCAGTGCGGCAGCTGGTGCAGGGTACCAGAGAACCGCCGGTGCATGGCACCGGAGCTGGCAGCGGACGCATTTTTCCGCGTGAAAACACTGAGAATTCAGGCCGGACGAAACACGGTCGTCTGGGCCCCGGTGACCTGTTGCTGGTCGTTTCTGAAGACTTTGCGGGTGCTGATCACAGGTTTAGTGTTCGAGCCCGTTTGAGCGGTGTGGCGGATACCGGAGCTGTTGCTGGTGGCGGGAGTTCCTGTGCTGCGGGGTGGGCGGTGTTGTCCGGGCGGGGGTTTGGGGCGGTGTGTGCGGCGGGTGAGACTGCGGAATCTGGGGTTGGGTCTGTCTGTTCTGGCGGGGAGTGTGTTTCTGGTGTGGAGTTACCGGCACGTCGGCTGTTTCAGCTGCCGCGTCTGAGTTTTGAGCGGCCGGTGGCGGTGTTGTCGGAGTGTGAGCTGGCGGGAGAGGCGTTTGGTGTGGGGATTTACAGCGAGGCGGCAGCGGTTAAGTCGGCGGCGGCAGTGCAGGCGAGGCTGGCTGATTTTCTGAGCGGTGGCTGGCTGGCGGCGGTGGAGGCTGTGCTGGGCCCGATTCTGGATGTGGACAGCAGTGGCGGCTTGACGGTGGTGGTGGGGCATCTGGATCCGGCGGGTGAGTCGGGTGAGTATCCGTTATGGGGTTGTGTGCGGGAGTCGGATTTTGGTGTCAGCGAGGCAGGTCCGGCTGGCGACATTTTGTATCTGGACGTCGGTGTGGCGGAGATTTCGGAGTCGGATTTTCGGTCATTGCTGGTGCATGAGCTGTCGCATGCGGCGTGTTTTTCGCGGTTGCTGGAGCGGCGTCTGGCGGGTTTGGGTGATTTGCTGTTGCCGCGCTGGTTTCACGAGAGTCTGGCGCATCTGGTGGAGTGTGCGCTGGCGGGGGAGCGGGGTTTGCTGCAGCGGCGTCGGGAGGCGTGCTGGCGGGATCCCGGGTCTGCTCCTGTAGTGGTGAATCTGCAGCAGATGACGTGGTCGGCCAGTCGTCGCGGTCCGCGAGCGGCGGGTTATCGTTTTTTGCTGTCGGGTGGTGGTGTGGAGCGAATGTCTGGTGGCGAGCTGGCGTCGCTGCTGCGTGAAGCGGGGGATTTTGACGATTTGCTGGGGCAGTTTCTGGGTGGTGATCGCGAGGGGGCTCTGCGGGACTGGGCGTCTGGTGAGGCTGTGGCGATGGCGGCTGCGGGACAGCAGTGGATTCCGGAGCTGTCGGTATCGGGTGTAACAGAGCGGCGAGTGCTGGGGACGGCGTTTATGGTTTGGCGGGCTGGTTCTGAGGGGCTGGATGTGTCTGTGGAGTCGAGTGATGATTCCGACTGGACCCTGACGGTGATTCGGCGATAATGGGTGGTTTGAAATTCGCCCGGTACCAGTTTGGGGGCGGAATTTTTCGGGGCCTGTAGTCCAGAGTTGCAGCCAGAATTCATTAGAGCATGACAGCAGCGTTTTCATTTGAGCTGGAGGCGGTGGATCCGGGGACCAGTGGTCGAGCGGGCTGCTGGCGAACGCCGCATGGTCCCGTGCAGACTCCGGCCTTCATGCCGGTGGGCACTTTGGCGACAGTGAAGGGTTTGTTGCCTGAGCAGCTGCGGGCAGCTGGTGCGCAGATGGTGCTGGCGAACACGTATCATTTGGCGCTGCGTCCGGGCGAGAAGACGGTGGCTGAGCATGGTGGTCTGCACCGTTTTATGGACTGGGACGGTCCGATTTTGACGGACAGCGGCGGTTTTCAGGTTTTCAGTCTGGCGTCGATGCGGAAGCTGACTGACGACCGGGTGGTGTTTCGTTCGCACATTGACGGTGCGTTGCTGGAGCTGACTCCGGAGCGGGCGGTGGAGATTCAGGAGTCTCTGGGGGCGGACTGCATTATGTGTCTGGACGAGTGTCCGCCGTCGGGTGAGAGTATACCGAAGATTTTGCAGGCGGTGGACCGGACGACTCGCTGGGCCGAGCGTTGTCGGGCGGCTCAGAAGCGGACTGATCAGGCCTTGTTTGCGATAGTGCAGGGCGGTTTGCATGCGGACCTGCGGGCTCGTTCGGCCGAGGGTTTGCTGAAGATTGGCTTTCCGGGGTATGCGGTGGGGGGCTTGAGTGTGGGAGAGCCGCCTGCGCTGATGTATGCGACCCTGGACTGTACGGTGCCGCTGTTGCCGGCGGATCGGCCGCGATATTTGATGGGGGTGGGGCGTCCGGAGGATATTTTGGAGGCGGTGTGTCGGGGAATTGACATGTTTGACTGTGTCATGCCGACTCGCAATGGCCGCAATGCGATGGTGTTTACCAGCCGTGGTCCGGTACGGCTGCGAAATGCGGTGCATGCGAAGGATCAGTCTCCGCTGGACCCTGAGTGTTCCTGTGTGGCCTGTCAGCGGTATACTCGGGCCTACCTGCGTCATTTATTTGTGGCGGGCGAGATGCTGGGTCCGATTTTGGCGTCGCTGCACAACATTACGTACTACCAGACCCTGGTGCGTCAGATTCGTGCGGCTGTGCTGACGGGGACACTGCAGCAGTTCCGCAGTGCGCAGCTTGCCCGCTGGGGCTCGGCCCACTAATATGCGGCTGCTTGAAGCTGTACGTCCAATCTTCTGGAGAAGCCCGTGGTGTTTTGTTTTGTGGCCAGTGGTCTGGCGTCGCTGTTGCTCAGTGCGGCGACATTTGTGGTGCAGGAACCTGTGTCTTCAGCTCCTGCAGCAGCTGCCGCGTCAGCTCCTGCGGCGGCTGAAGTTTCTGCTGCTGAGCCTTCGGCAGCGGCAGCTCCTGCGGTGGCGGTGCCGGCGAAGTCGGCTGCAGCTGGGGCAAAGCCGGCAGCGGCCGGCAGGAAGGCTCAGTCTGATCCGCCGGGCTGGGTACAGTTCCTGCCGCTGGCGTTTATCGGGATCATGTTTTACATGATTTTGCTGCGTCCTCAGCAGAAGGAGCAGCGTCGTCGTCAGGAGACGCTGGGCAGTCTGAAGAAGAGCGACAAGGTCGTGACGACGGGCGGAATTGTGGGCACGATTGCTGATTTGTCGCAGGACGGGCGGTTTGTGACTTTGAAGGTCGACGATTCGACTCGCATCCGTTTTCTTCGCAGTGCCATTCATGGTCTGCTGGACGACAAGGCGGAAGCCAGTGGTGGCTAAGCGGTTTGGGGTGTGACTGTTGCGTTGCGGCAACAGTTCGCGATTTCCCCGTAATCCTGCAGGAATTCTGTGTTCTGCCCGGGTTTCGGGGGGCATTTTTCCTTCCTGCCCGATATTCTGGCGGACTTTCCAGGATTCGGTATCCTCAGAACTGACATTCCCTGCCGTCCTGGAATTGTGCTCAAAGCTGCCGTTTCGCTACATATAAAGCGTATTTTTACCAGTGCATTCGTTCGGGAACCCACTGATGTCATTGCTGCTGAACGGACTGTTGATTCTGTGTCTGCAGGCTGCCGGAACCGGCGCTGAGGCTGCTGCCGGTACTGCTCAGGCTGCCCCTGCGGCCCCTGCTGAGGCTGCTGCTCCGGCTGTTGAGGCTGCTGCTCAGCCCCCGGCCGCTGCTCCGGCTGAGGCTCCTGCTGCTGCGGCCGCCCCTGTTGAGGCTCCTGCTGCTGCCGCTGCCCCTGTCGAGGCTCCCGCTGCTGCGGCCGCTCAGGCTGCCCCTGCCCCTGCTGCAGCAGAGGCGGGCGAAGTGACAACTGCTGAAGAGCAGACGTTGCCGCCGGCAGCGGCTGGGCCTGGTGGTTTTGTGGTCTTGCTGCTGGTGATCGGAATTCTGGTGCTGCCATTTGTGATTGGCAATGTTGTGGCGAAAAGCCTGAACGTGCCCGAATGGAGTGCTCGCATCAGCGTGGTAATTCTGACGCTGTGTCTTGGGGTGTCGCCCTTTTTGATGTCGCTGCTGCGAGGTCAGCCATTAAGCGAGCGGTTCCGGCTGGGGATTGACCTGGCGGGTGGTACGAACATGGTGTTTCAGGTGCGTGGTGAGGGCAAAGAGATCACCGCGGACGTGATGGATCAGATGGTGGGTGCGGTCAGTCGCCGTATTAATCAGTCTGGTACTGAAGAAATCACGGTGCGTGCTGTTGGTACGGACCGGATCGAAGTGATTGTTCCGGGTGAAGACCCGCAGACGGTGGATGACATCAAGCGCCGGATTACTCGTCTGGGCAGTCTGGAATTTTTCGTCGTGGCGAATCGTGCTGATTCGGACATTATCCGTCTGGCTCAGGGCCTGGATTTGTCGCGGAAGGACGTGCTGATCAACGGCGAGGTGCGGGCGCGGTGGGTGCCTGCGGCAGAGAAGAACGGCGAGCCGAAGTTATTGATGGATTCGGATGTGATCAGTCGGCCTTTGAAGGCTGAGCGTGAGGTCAACGGTCGGGTTGAAAGCTATGATACTCAAGAGTATCTCCTGCTGGTTTCTTCGAAGGACGAGCAGGTTACGGGTCAGTATCTGCGTTCAGCGGTTCGTGACTTTGATCCGCAGAACGGTGAGATTGTGGTTAGTTTTGCATTTGACCAGACGGGTGCGTATTTGTTTGGCCAGCTGACCGGCCGCAATGTGCCTCGCGACGGCGTGCCGAACCGTCGTTTGGCGATTGTGCTGGACGGTCGCGTCGACAGTGCTCCTTTTATTCGCGAGCAGATTACCAGTCGTGGTCAGATTTCTGGTGGTCAGGGCGGTTTTAGTGCAGAAGAGGCCAGTGAGCTGGTTGCGGTTCTGAATGCTGGTGCTTTGGAAGTTCCGATTGACCCTAAGCCGCTGAGTGAGGCGACGGTTGATCCGACGCTGGGTGCTGACGTGCGTCAGAAGGGTGTGACTGCCACGGCTTTGAGCGGTCTGGCGGTGATTGTGTTTATGCTGGTGTATTACCGCTTTTCCGGATTGATTGCGGTGATTTCGCTGATTTTGAATCTGGTGCTGACCGTGGGTCTGATGGTGGCGATTCCGGCCACTTTTACTCTGCCGGGCATTGCCGGTCTGGTGCTGACGATCGGGATGGCGGTAGACGCGAACGTGTTGATTTACGAGCGTATGCGAGAAGAGATTGCTCGAGGTTCTTCGACACGAATTGCGATTCAGAACGGTTTTGAAAAAGCGTTCATCACAATTTTTGATTCGAACGTGACGACGCTGCTGACATCGATTGTGTTGTTTTATTTTGGTACGGATCAGATTCGCGGGTTTGCGGTGACGCTGTTTATTGGTCTGGCGGTCAGCATGTACACAGCGTTGTATGTGGGTCGGCTGCTGTTTGATCTGTTTGAGCGGATTGGTTTGCTGAAGCAAATTCGCATGATGCGGGCGATTGGCGAGACGAATCTGGACTTCATGAAGTACCGCAATCATCTGTTCACAGCGTCGGGTCTGCTGATTGCCGTGGGTCTGCTGTTCTTTGCCGGTCGCGGCGAAAAGAACTATGACATTGACTTCACCGGGGGCTCGATGGTGGCGTTTCAGACGACCGAACCGCAGAAGACAGACGATGTATCGGCCGTGCTGCAGCAGGAGTTTGGCAGTGATTTCGCTTTGGAGCGATTGTCGGTGGGTGAAGAGAGTGGCGAGGGGACCGGCAAGTATTTCCGGCTGCGTACGACCAGCCGGGAAGCTCAGTCTGAAAACGCTGATGTCCAGGTCAGTGCTGAGGACATCATCAGGGAGCGAGTGAACAAGGCGTTTTCAGGGGGTAACACGACAATTCGGCTGCGGATGGTCGATCTTGAGGTGACGCCGGTGCAGCCTGTTGTGGTTGATGCTGCGGACAACAGCGTGGTCGCGGTGGCTCGCATGAAGTTCAAGGATGGTTCTGAATCAGCGCTGACGTTTTCTGAAGAGCTGGCGTTTGGGACTGCGACGGACCTGGTGAACGAGGCTTTGAGTGAGGTGCGGAAGGCTGACTCCGGTGATCTGTTTGGTCTCGAGGGGACAGCCGGATCGGGTCTGGCTGCTGCTGAGCGTTCTGTGAAGAAGTTCAGTGGCTTTACTGTGCGAGTCTTGCCGGACGTGACAAATGAGCAGTTAACGCAGGCTCTGACAGCGGTGCAGCAGCAGCTTGCGTCAACCCCGCTGTTTGACGAAGTCAACACATTCGCCTCTGCAGTGGCTCAGGAGACGCGAGTGGACGCGACGGTTGCTGTTCTGCTGAGTATTCTGGGTATTTCCGCCTACATCTGGTTCCGGTTCCAGAATCTGGTCTTTGGTCTGGCGGCAGTGGTTTCACTGGTACATGACGTGCTGATCACGCTGGGTTCACTGGCTGTGGCCAGTACGATTTCCGGCACTGGTCTGGGTGATGTGCTGCTGATCGACGACTTCCGCATCAATTTGTCGATGATTGCGGCGTTTCTGACTCTGGTGGGTTATTCGCTGAACGACACGATTGTGGTCTTTGACCGAATTCGTGAGGTTCGCGGCAAGAATCCGCTGGTGACCAGTGCGATTGTGAACACATCACTGAATCAGACTTTGGGTCGTACGCTGATGACAGGTGTGACGGTGTTCATTGTGGTTGTGATTCTGTATGTGTTTGGCGGATCCGGTGTGCATGGTTTTGCCTGGTGTCTGCTGATTGGATCGCTCGCGGGTACGTACAGTTCGGTGTACATCGCCAGTCCGTTCCTGGTGTGGTTCCTGGGGCAGACAAAGGCAGTGAAGGCCTGACGGGTCTGCTGTTGTGTTAGTGACTGCGTTTGCGGTCTGTTCTTTGAAGCCCGCGTCTGATGTGGACGCGGGTCTTTGTTTTCCTTCTGGTTGTGACTGTACGGAGCCTGTCCTGGCATGATCGACGAATCTCCCCTGCACTGGACGACGGTGGACGCTTCGGAAATGTACGAGGTGCCTCGCTGGGGCAACGGCTACTTTTCCGTGAATTCGCGGGGCAACGTAATGGTGCATCCGGACCGCAATCTGTCGCGGGGGATTGACCTGAAGGAGCTGGTTGAGCGTTTGCAGATGCGTGGTCTGGACGTGCCGGTGCTGTTGCGTTTCAACGGCATTATTCGGGACCGTCTGTATGTGCTGCACAAGGCGTTTTCGGATGCGATTCGCGAGCACAACTATCGGGGCAAGTATTCCTGTGTTTACCCGATCAAGGTGAATCAGCAGCGTGAAGTTGTTGAGAAGGTGGTGGAGTACGGTCGGGAGTTTGGATTTGGTCTGGAGGCTGGCAGCAAGCCGGAGCTGCTGGCGGTGGTGGCGATGACCGAGGCAGAGACGCCGATCATCTGCAACGGTTTCAAGGATGCTGAATTCATTGAGATGGCACTGCTGGCTCAGAAGATTGGCCGGCATGTGATTCCGGTGGTAGAGAAGTACACTGAGCTGGAACTGATATTGAAGTATGCCGAGAAGCTGAATGTGCGTCCGCAGATTGGGATGCGTGTGAAGCTGGCAGCTCGAGGAGCGGGCCGCTGGCAGTCATCGGGCGGATATCGGTCGAAGTTTGGGCTGCGAGCGAATGAGATTCTGCAGGCGCTGGACGAGTTGAAGCGTCGCGGGATGGAGGACTGTTTTACGCTGCTGCATTTCCATCTGGGCAGTCAGATCACGAATATTCGGCAGGTGAAAGCGGCGCTGAACGAGGCGGCTCGTGTGTATACCGAGCTGTCCAAACGCGGTGCCGGCCTGAAGTATATGGACGTGGGCGGTGGTCTGGGCGTGGACTATGACGGGTCTCAGACCAACTTTGAATCCAGCATGAATTATACTCTGGAAGAGTATGCTCGCGACGTGGTCTACACCATGCAGACGGTGTGTGACGAGGCGGGGGTAGAGCATCCGAACATTATTTCGGAGAGTGGCCGGGCGATTTCGGCATTTCACAGCGTGCTGGTGTTTGGTGTTCTGGGAGTTTCTCAGCAGGGTTCTGAGGAGACGACGGATGCATCGCTGGCGCCGCCGGAGGATGCTGAGCAGGTGCTGCACGATCTGTATCAAAGTTATCGCGGGCTGACTCAGAGGAATGCTCTGGAGACATTCCACGACGCTCAGACCAGCGTTGATACGGTGATGACACTGTTCAACACGGGTTATTTGTCGCTGGAGCAGCGCTGTCTGGCTGAGAACCTGTATTTTGCGACGTGTTACCGGATCTGGCAGCTGACAGGTGCGATGGAGTTTGTCCCGGAAGAGCTGGAGCGTCTGGACAAGCTGCTGTCGGACAATTATTTCTGCAACTTTTCATTGTTTCAGTCCTGTCCGGATTCGTGGGCCATCAAGCAGCTGTTTCCGGTGATGCCGATTCATCATCTGGACCAGCGTCCGACTCGCCATGCCGTGCTGAGTGACATCACCTGTGACTCGGACGGCAAGATTGACACGTTTATTGATCGTCGGGACGTGCGGCGGACTCTGATGCTGCACGAGTTTGACGGGTCTCCTTACTATCTGGGGATCTTTCTGATTGGAGCTTATCAGGAGATTCTGGGTGACCTGCATAACCTGTTTGGAGACACGAATGCAGTGCACGTGGATATTTCGGAAACGGGTGATGTGATTCTGGACACGATCATCAAGGGCGAGACGGTCAGCGAGGTGCTGGACTATGTCCAGTTTCGCGGTCGTGATCTGATCAACAGGCTGCAGGTGGCTGTGGAAGTGGCGGTTCGTGAAAACCGGATTGACAATACCCAGGCCGGTCAGTTTGTGAAGTTTTATGAAGAGGCATTGAACGGGTATACGTATCTGGAAGAGCCGGACGGCGAGTGATTGTGGTGTGGGCTTTCGTTTCGCAGAGCGAAGCGCGACTATGGGGTCGCTGGATCTGCCCACGGTCGAATCTGCAGATCGGGCAGCTGTACCTGCACCGTGTACAGCAGGCGATCTGGAAAGGCGGCTGCCAGCTGCTGTTGCTGTGCAGGTGACTGCGGCAGGCGACAGACGAGTGCGGCGGCCTGATAGTCGGGCGGGTTGATGATATAGCTGAGCTGCTGATCGGTGCCGGTTTCATCGATCAGCAGCAGGCAGGGACCTTTGGTCGCGACCTTTGCAGCGATCTCCTGAAAAGCCGCCAGGCGAACTCGCGAATACGCCTGTTCCGACACCGCCAGGCTGATGCGTGATGGTCCCCACAGCGATTCGGCACTCAGCCAGGATGGCAGCAGGGAAGCAATTGGCAGCAGCAGTGTCCAGACAACTGCAGTGCGACGGCTGAAACGCAGCATCAGGATCTGTTGTACGGACTGCAGTCCTGCGGCAGCCAGCAGCAGCAGCAGCGGAGCAGTTTCGAACACGTAGTGCCAGTGCAGAATTCCGTCGTACCAGTATGGGATGTGGACAGCATGCAGGCTGAGCACTGCGGCGAGCAGCAGACGCAGGCGGCGGGCGCGTTCATCGGCGGACAGGCACAGGGGCAGCGCGGCGGGTATCAGCAACAGCAGTGCGGGAATCCCCAGTGTCCACTGAGCACTGGCAGTGAGTCGCTGCTGCACATTGAGGGCAGCAGCGGTCGGTGTCAGGTTGGTGGCCCAGGCGTCATACGTGGCCAGTACTGACGACGGCGGGGCGCTGCTGCGGGCATTATTGAAGCCAAAGCGGTGTCGCGGTGTCCAGGTATCTGTGTAGTACTGGTATGCCGAAGTGCGCCAGTTTCCAGTGATGTTCTGATTCATGGCAGCCAGCACTGCAAACCCGGCCAGCAGCGGCAGTGCCATGCAGATCAGCGTTCGGGCAGTGAGCATTCGCTGTGCTGGTGTCAGCGGCAGCACCAGTCGCTGCAGCAGGACCAGTCCGAACGGCAGAGCAAAGCCGGCAGCC
>Ga0169931_10004957_pt1 | contig 20505 bp, 18 predicted proteins | sample Kivu_15m_20L_FD_129675 | JGI IMG/M metagenome (GOLD analysis project Ga0169931, IMG submission 129675) | Freshwater microbial communities from Lake Kivu, Western Province, Rwanda to study Microbial Dark Matter (Phase II) - Kivu_15m_20L... | ecosystem: Environmental > Aquatic > Freshwater > Lake... | reverse complement strand
GGTCTCTTTTTTTCTAAGCGGGGTCTAGACTCCGCTTAGCCGTAAGCGGAGTCTTTCACCTTTTTTGGGCAAAATTACCACTCGAACCCTACCCCCGATAAGGGTGTCTAAAAACGCTCTTACTTGTCACACAAATATCACCCTTGCTTTTTACAGTGGTGACTGTATATAGGTCAACATTTAGCTTTTATCGCCATTTCGTCATGGGTGCAAAGGATTCATTAAGTTTGCCGTGAAGTAACTGATACACACCAGAAGCGACTCTGACATAATTCGATAATCATCACAACTCACTTTCAGATATTTTGTAATCTTGGAACACTTCCAAGCCTTTGTAGTACGCTAAATTTTTACCTGAGAATAGGAGAGATGTTGAAAAAAGTCTTTTTATCATTACCATTCAGTACTCTTGTCACTTTTATTATCCTCAAAAGAACTGAATCTTCCCATGCTACAGATACGCGCTTGTACGAACAACATCGACAAATACAAACACCCATGACACAATACGAGCGGATTCTCGAAAGGAATAGTACTGTAGTTCCTTCATCAGTTCCAACGCTTTCGCCTACAGCATCGCAATCAAAATCACCGAGTCTGAATCCTTCTCACGTACCCAGTGTGTTACCATCCTTGAAACCGTCCATGTATCCATCGTACCATCCTTCCAAGAAACCATCGACTCGTTCAACCGCCATACCAACAATTAATCCCTCATCTCATCCAAGTATTAGACCAACAATGAAACCATCTATACATCAAACTACCAGACCATCCATTAGACCAACGATACATCCCAGTGCACGGCCATCAGCGAAGGTCACAGTCTTTCCAACAGTCAGGCCATCCATGAAGCTAACGACACGCCCCACTTTGAGACCATCAGTGAAAGCAACTATTCACCCAAGTCTCAGACCATCCATTAAGCTGACGGTGCATCCCACTGCAAGACCATCAGCAAAAGCCACTGCCCATCCAAGTAACAGACCATCCATGAAAAAGACCGCACGTCCTACTGTAACGCCATCGGCTAAAGCAACTGTCCGTCCGAGTGTAAGACCCTCCATTCATGCGACGAAACAGCCAAGTTTGCGACCGACTGTGAAAAAAACATTTCGTCCTAGTTTAAGACCATCTATCAAAGTAACAGCTCATCCCAGTCGGAAACCAACAGTTCATCCTACCGTTCGACCATCCATGACCAAAACATACTATCGTCCTAGTAGAAAGCCGTCAATGCGGTCGACGTCAAGTAAAAAAAAGAAATCATATGTAGGCCTTATTGTTGGTCTCTGTGTGGGTCTAGGATCGGCTTTAGCTTTATCAATTTTGTTTTATTGTATAACGAAAAAGAAACGAGGCCCACAGCACCAAAGGCTTATGGACATAACATCTCCTAGAAACGACCCTCCTGCTCTTGTTGGCCCTATATCAACTTCACAGATACAACCATCCAATAGAGATGAAGACGACTCATTCCTGCATGGTCTTTCTGTTCCTATCCCCTTAAGTCCTGAATCACTCGAGTTATCTTCTTCCAATAAAGATTTTTCCAACAACGAATCTGATCCCTTCCCTGCATCAGGAGGAAATCCATATTCCATGGTTCATCAATCTGCTGCGGTAAGGAACGAAATTTGACCATGTTTTTTTTTCTAGTGTTACAAACTCATATACTATGCCGTTTTTTTGTTTATCTTAGAACCTAGCGGTAGTGACCTCCACGTCAACGGAAGAGTCATTAGGCATGGGGCTCAATATATCACCGAATGCAATATATGACGCGAATCACCCAAGACCTGTTTTTACATTCCCTTCTGGAGCAGAGGTATCAAATAACACACCGTACTTACCATCGGATCGAAATCAATCTGCACTGTATCATAGTGGTTTGATCCATATGAATTATGCCGATTACCTCATTTTCGATTGTACGGTACCACCTGGACCATTGGGAATCATCGTTGATTCTACTCCGGTGGGTCCGATTATTCATTCCATCAAACCATCTTCTCAATTATTAAGTATCCTGAGTCCAGGTGATCTTATCGTAGGTTTGGATGGAATAAATACAAGAGGGCTATCCGCACCGACATTGACACGGTTAATGGCTAAGAAAATTCAACAGCCGGAACGAATCCTGACGATAATGCGTCATAAATAGTTTTTTTCAGTATATTACGGGTGGAATGATTTAATAGTTAATTATTTGTTTATATGTACAAATGAGGATTATAACCGATTCATTATACAGATCATTCGTCCATCAAATCCCAAATCTTGTTGGCTGCTTCAAAGCTAGAAACTTGATTCAAATCTATAGAGAAACGTTTGAGGACCTTTTTTGATGGTATACTCAGCTCACCTGCCAATGCATCTGTCCTTTGATAATCCCACTTAATAAGGGTACCAGTGGCATGTAAGGAAAGTTGTTGCTTTAGTCGAGGAACCTCATTACGCTTATCCATCTCTACAGTATCCAATGCCTCCATTTCTTGCGATGCCTCTGTGACGTGAAGCTGAATCTGACGATTCAATTCATCGGACTGATTTTGAAGACTATTCCTTTTATAAATTATTCTATCTAATTCTGTTTGGAGTTCATTCAGGTTTTGCTCGTGGTTTTTTAACTTTTCAATTTCGACTTGCAATTGTTTGGAGCACTTGTCAATGGCTAGTTGAATTCGTCCTTTCAACTCGATGGATCGAGTTAAAATAAGCTCTTTCCTTTGTTTCAACATGTTTTGTTTTAGATTGCATTCTATCAAGGATAGCATTATAGGAGACTCATCACGTTTCGCATATAGTTGGGTTAAATCATTCATCATTTGACAAGTTTCGGGCCAAGAGACACAACCTTGAGATAGGGATGTGATGCGGAATGAATCCTCGTTTAGCGCTATCTGATTCGACATATGCTCGGATTGTGGTTGAAAGTTCAAAGCCACTGTAAGTGCGGCGACTATTGAAACAAGTAATGAAATCTGCGATGGGAAACAGTCAGAACTGTACTATCATTAATACATTGATACATGTTACGGTACGGACGCCAGAGGGCGTGCAGGGCGCAGGGGTGTTTCTCAAACGGCGGTCGCGCCAAGATCGTGTTTTACAGTGAACCGTACAGTGTACAGAGTGTGTACTTGTACAATGTTCTTCGTACTATTGTCGTGGTACGTAAGCACAAAAATGGACTATGTACATATTACATATGTCATTGAAGACAGATACGCATGCAAATATTCTCAGAATAAGCTGTTTACAAATTTAAGTCAAAACACTAAGAAAGATTGACATCTCTTCTTTACTTTGTCGATCGTTATTTTCATAAATATCTCATTCGATCTAGGTAGATATAAATTTTCACAAACAGTCATGTCAAATAATTGCTCCATCGAAAATTTATGTTGCATTATCCCTACACGCAACACATTTATACCCTCAATCACATGATTGGATTCTTCTTCTGTAAAGGCGAACAAAAACTGAATTCTAGCTTTTAGTTCAGTTGCTGCAGGAGTTCTATCGTTCCATGTACCACCCACTCTAACTTCTAACTATCGCCTATCGCCCATCGCCCCGGCCCCTGTAAGGCCTGCCTGCCTGCTGTGCTCCCGCTACGTAGGTCCTTCATATGATCTATGATGGGTAGCCGCAGGACGCAGGACAGACAAATAATTACATACATGATCGCAAAAAATAAAAAATCCCATTCAATTGTACCAGCCCTTGGGCGGATACAACGTGCATACGGTACGTATGTATGTTTGCGCCGTATCTGCCCTCGTGCCGGTACACAAATATCAGCCCTGGGTTGTATTTTCGGCGGTACTATTACTTTACGGAGTTTTCCTCGGGCTGCGCCCTCGGAAAACTCCGTAAAGTAGTAGGCTACCGCCGAAAATACAAGTCCCCGGGCAGATATATACAGTTCCCACAAATAATAGATTCAACTCTAAACCATATCTATCAAATTTGACAAATGTTTCAACCAACTCCCTCGGATAAAGAACAAACTCTTACTATTCAAGCTTCGTGTGATTTTATAACAGCTCACTTATGTTAATACTATGAATCCTTCAGCATATTATATAAAATACTAGATCGATTATGAAAGATATCTACGTCCTTAGCTTAAGGATAAAATGGGCATATTGAGTCATTGACTGATAAACATGTGCTTACTTGAAACCGCGATAAAAATGTAAATATTGAACATGGACAATAATTTGCAAATCAAAGCATAATAAAAGGTCAATTTTTCGGAATATGGCTATACAGTAGGATGAGATAGGTATGCCATCGTAATTTATATCATAATTATCAAGTCTTAAAAGTAAATTAATTTTCATTTTGAGAGAAACAAAGAGTCGTTTATTTTTTTTATAAAATATGTAACATTCTGATGTAAGTTTGCAATTAATATTGATATGAAAATACTTCTCGTTATTTTCGATCCATCGACTTGGAAATATGATTCCCTTCTCCTCTCGCACAAGCAAAGAAGTATCCATAGACTAAATCAGCTAATGAACCTGCAACTCCTGTAGCAATCATAGGCAATGCTCCTTTTGAATATTTAATACCATACGCTGCTCCAATACCGACTCCTACGACGCATCCCCGATATTGTGAGAGAAGGCTGCAATTGTAGATGCGAGATATATTTGTAAAGTAAATTTTGATTGGGGTATAATTTTTTCATAGATGATTCATACATACCATGCTGAGAAATCATCTGGTTTCGATGTTTTATGCTGTAATTGAGAAGGCTCTTTAGTCATGGATGTATTATTCATAATATTAGTATCTTCGATGGATTGCGCCTCAGAGATCCTAACGCCAGTATCTCGGGCTCTTGCACTCAAGCGGCGATAGAGAGGTATGGTGAAATAGTCCGTTTTGATCTTAAGTTTATGACCCCTACATCCATTTACAAGGATGATGAAATAATGATACGTCTATATATTATGCACAACGGCATATGCATTTAGCTACATATTTAGCTGTGTCAAAATCGACTCTCACTCCTCTCAACCCTCATACATGCGTTAAATTCCGTAATAAAATATTGCGCGTGTTAATACCATTACCAAAATTCTGCAACTGAGTTTGGGTGAAGGGTAAACTGTAACCACGTGGGTGACGGCCCGATCGTTGTTGTGTTGCATGAGCATACTTACCTTAATGAATCGGGTTGTGCTCAAGATGGCAGCTCGGTAAGTGGAGGAGCTGGTCATGCACGACGAATAGTCAGACTGTACGTGATCCCACTTTTGTTTGTTCCAAAGAGCAGACATTCATTATAATTTTTGACACGGTGTCATAGCGCTTGCGCTTGATACCATCCCCCAACAACAAACCACCCATCTTCACCCCATTCCACCCTTGGCTCCTATGAAGGGATTTTCAGTTCTCATCATAAAAATTTCAAGAAAGTAGATTAAAATACTCAGTAAGTTCCAAAATCTCGCATTCAAATCACCTGTAATTATAACTTTTGAGATGAAGCGGAGATATCTGAGCTATGGAAGTGGTTCATTATTGCTAGCTATGACATGAACTAGTTAATGGCTACGTCAAACATAACACGAGGTATAAAAATGAGATGGTAAGGCGAGCGAGGCCCATCTTTCAGTCATACCTTGATAAGGTGATCGCAAGAGTAAAGATAAAGGAGGGCTTACAGTACTGTATGGAGAGTCAACAGTTCAAATGAAAGCGACTCATCTCAAGTGAAATGTAATATACATCCCTGTTTTATTTCTATAATTTAATTTATTCGCTTCTATATTCTATCGACTGCTAGATTCTACTAGTACTCGAGGCGATGAAACTGCCAATCTTTCAAGGACCATCAAATTACCATAAATCAATAAGTATCTTCGCTAATAGGAATATATATATATATTGTGTATAGATTGTATCCGTTTCAAAGAAGATAAACCATGTCCATTATTATATCGTGACATGACTCATGATTTGCGATTGATTAATTTAATGAACGGCCGTTAAAATTATTGGAATGATCTTACGTTCTTCCAGTATAGCATCTGCAACATCCATATCTTCTGGCGTAGTAATTTTCAAATTGGTATACTCGCCCTTGGTTAGCTTCACTGGTTCTCCAAGAGCTTCAACTATAGATACATCATCGGTAACTTCTAAACTTTCAGCTGCAACTTTAGCAAATCCTCGTTTCAATGTCTGAATTTTAATTACCTGAGGTGTATGTACCTCCCACAATCGTTGTCGAGGTATTGTTCGAAGAACTAGTGATCCATCCTCACTCTCTTTTATCGTTGCCTTACATGGTACTCCCAAGACCGCTGCACCGTATTGTTTAGCATCACGTACTACATTCATAATTTCGTCAATAGTCACGAGTGGTCGAGCACTATCATGTACCGCCACATAAGAACACGATTCCCCCATAAGTTCAACCAATTTATTGAGGCCATTTTCCACGGATCCTTGCCTCTCCTTTCCAGGATTTGCAAACGCAAGCATACCCGCATATGCATCTACGATGGGTTGATATTCTGGTTGATATTTTGGATCCATAACAAGAATGACCTTGGCTGGTCCATGAGTACCATTTTCCTTTGCATACGTGGGTAATTGATTGAGAAACAAGTCGAGAGAGTGATGTAAAACGGGTACATTCCGTAGAATGAGAAATTGTTTAGGCATATTAGCCTTCATTCGGGATCCTGTCCCTCCTGCTAGTAATACAAAGCCAACATCACTCAAGTCGACGATGTTTTTACTGGTAGATGACAAAACCAGCGAATGATGAACGTTCCGAACTGGGTATCGTCCGTGAATATTGGACGTGAACGCCGCTCCTACCATGAGCACCTCCACCAGAACTAGACAACATTGGTAAAAGCTGATTGTAAACATGGAACAGGAAATATTCTTTTACTTTGTGTATTATTTGTATGTTGACCAAGTTCGTTCGATGTGTGAATTACGACTGATGCAATCGGAAAGGTGCATCGAGTGGGGCATGGAATTCGTTAAATAATATGTAGTTGTCAATACCGACAGTACTTATGTGTAAATGTGGCAAGATGATATGTTTGATTTTGTTGATGTGCGATTGTGCGATGGACGGATGGACGTCATCACGATATGATCCATCGTTGGTGTTTTAACCAGTCGTGCTGAACTTGTGGTTACATACTGTCACAGTCACAGTGACCGTGCCTCGTATGATCTGAAGTCTAAAATACTAAAATCTCAAAATCTCTGACATCGACGACATAGAGAATCCAAAGCCATCGGCGTATCGAACACAAGACAGGAGACAGGGTACCACTATATGAAGGTATCCTCGGAACATTTGCATTGTCTTAATGAGCTTCTAAACTCCGCTGAATCTTTCATCGTTGCAGAGGTGAAAATAATATACTAGCCTAACATCAATCGACATGTTGATCGTAAAGCGTTTACAAATCGTTGCCTTTATCATACTTCAACTTATTCCATTTACGTATGCTTTTTCTTCGGTTGTCAATCTTTCGGTAAGAATCATGTTACCCATCCCACCTTGATGGATGATAATCTTTCGAATAATACCCGTCATTTTATAATTAACGATTGTAGGCGCGGCTAGTGACGTTCGTTTCCTCCTCCCGTTTGAATGAAAAAGCTCCTTCACTGGGATCGAAATATTATCAACTGGAAGAAATGGAAGACAAGGAATCGTGCACAACGGAGTTATTCCTTTCTAGTGATGGATCTGTATCGGTGGGTGTCACTAATGGACCGCTTCCTATAGAAGCAAGTGGAAAATGGGAAAAATTGTCGAAGGATGGGACATTCAAAATGACAATTACGAGAACGTATTCAACAGGAATGAAAAACAAGGGTGATTTGGGAGAATTTCAATTTTCAGTACCTAGATCTTTCATTGGTACCGTCTCTAACATTGGAGGATCCATCGGGGTCACAGGATCTATGCATCTTTTAGTAAGTACACTTGCCTTTACTACGTTTGCGGAATCTAATTATATTGCACATGTCAATAACCACTTTTCTTCCAGGACGAAATACTTGGGGATGTTTCGGTTGGCTATTTTTCTATGATTGATACTACAATCGCCAAGTTAGAGGCTAGTGGTTGATTTTACAAAGAACTCTGTAACAAAAAGCGAGTCCAAGAGTCCGTATAAAATCTTGTCAGCATGCAGAATAAACCCAGAAATATTACTTAAAAGTAAAATGAAATGAATTATTATCTATCTCTGATTGATTATTTTACAACAATCATGGAGTTTTATTTTCACCGTCATTAATCCGTTGTGACTTGAGAAACTTAAACAAGCGAACAACAAAGGGGATTTCAGTCGAAACACTCAATCAAGCACAAATAAACGTGACACAAACAATTCAACCGACCATCCTACAGTTTTAATTCTCAATCTTTCAACTGCACTTGATCAGCTAACTTCCTTCGCCCCACAGACATGACTCCAACTATGAGGGAAGAAAAGAGGGTCACATTAATAGCAATCGCTGCATTCTATGCATGTCCCATCATGATTTCTCCGCACTTTTACTATGGAATAACAAACAGGACGAGGAGGAAACAACCGTTGAACACCGACACTATCCGATAAGCGACACAAGAATCTGTATTAAAATCTCCCTCATGGTTGCTATACCTTTAACAGCGATGACTTCAAATAGATGTGTGTGTAATGTGATATCTCGGCCTCGATTCAAACAAATTGATCAGAGTGTAGCTACGAATCGTCACGTAAATAAATGTGGCAAAAAGGTCGCATTCCCTCATAGAAAGATTCTATCACCCTGAAAGTGATAGGTAACGGTACCGGAGTGAATAAACGGATTATTTTCTGTATCCAAACCCTTGACTGTCACGCTTTCGATGAATTCATTCTAAATTTTAGGAAGGAATTTTAAAGGAAGTAACTATACTCTTTCCGACAAAATACGATCTCAGAGACATATTTAACTTACACGCCCATTTGATTGAGTCTAAGGAATAAAGGAGGTAGGAAAAACTCTGGCATGAACAAGGATGTTCATTATGTGTCGGCGCTTGAAAGTATAAATAAAGCAGATCATCGGATCATCGTTTTTCGATTTTTTATTTTTAAATGCGCGAAAGTATTTATGTTCGTTCGCATCGGCGGGCATGTTCATACGGCTCATACACACAACACTGCAATTTTGTTTTACTACTGCATTGAGGTTACGGGAGGTAATCCATCTGACTGTTATTACCTCTGTATTCTCAAGTGCACTAGTTAGAAATGTCACTTCTATCAAGCCGAAGAGCACTCATCCCGCTAAGGAAGTTTATTTCGGCGAAACCAGAATCATTAAGCGTTGCATTGAGTCGATATGTTTCGTCATCCGCCAAGATCAGCAGCGAGGAGAAGGATAATCTATTACCGGTGCGTAAAAAACTATCCATTTATTCAATCGCCTCGTATTGATCACCACTACCAAACCAACTCACAAATTTGATTATCGTACACAAAAATCTTCAACAGACTTCGTGGACAGAAATTTTAGATCGTTCCTCACAGATTTTCTTCTTGACAGAACTCTGGAGAGGTTTCTTCCTTTGCTTTGAGGCGGCACTAAAACCCAAGGTGACAATTAATTATCCATTTGAAAAGGGGTATTTGAGTCCAAGATTCCGTGGGGAACATGCTCTACGCCGATATCCGTCTGGGGAAGAAAGATGCATTGCGTGTAAACTGTGTGAGGCTGCATGTCCTGCACAAGCTATCACTATTGATGCAGAAGAACGTGAAGATGGAGCTCGCCGCACCACGCGATACGATATTGATATGACAAAATGTATTTATTGCGGCTATGTACGTACAATCGGCTTTTTTCTTCCTTTACCAGTTGCTTTTAATCCTTACCACTGCATTCCTCAAAATCAACAGTGCCAAGAAGCGTGTCCTGTTGACGCTATCGTCGAAGGGCCTAACTATGAGTTTGCAACAGAGACGCATGAGGAGTTATTGTATGACAAAGAAAAATTGCTTTCGAATGGAGATAAGTGGGAAAAGCAGATAGCGAAGAATCTTATGAGTGAGCATCTCTATCGCTAAGTCGCGTCTTGTTTATTCTTATATTCGTCGCAGAATTTTGTAATTAATTCTAGGTTCATAAATACATCAATCTTTAAAACTTCCGAATTTTTAATGTACTTAAGAGTCATAAATCTACCAGTCTGTTAATGTCAGATATGATGCTTTTATCGAATATGTCTCTTTCAGCGAAAGACTGGGCCTTGAAATTCAGGGAAGCACAGTCCTTATAACTCGAAGCAAATGTAAATTCGTCATCAGATGTAGTTTTTTCTTCGTGTACGTTATGCAAACAGTGAGTCCAATCATCTGCGAGCAACTGATTCTTAAAAGGTAATGATTGATTACGGTGACATACGACGAATGTTGACTCGGATGATATTGGTTCAGTGGCATTATGTTGATTTTCTTGTAGTAATTCCATTAATAACTTTCGATCATGGAAATTGTCCATCACATACTGTTTAGAGAAATGGAAATCATATTTGTTCCATCCATTTACCAACCTAGTTTGATCAATCTTATTATCGAAGACTTTGACATTGACTTGGTTAAGGTCTCTTTTATGGTTATCGGAATTACATGCAACCAACTCAAAAGCAGGTAACGCGTCCGGTTTACGACATCCATCAAAATGTTTTTTGGGGTGATATGTAGGTTTATAAGTAGGTATATCTGGGAATTTTGATACATTTTTGTATCTCAGTCTCTCAAGTGCTTTAAGAATGTCATATCTTTTTCCAGGATTGTTTCGTCGTTGAGATCTGCTAAGCGTTTCAAAAGAAGGACCTATCAGGGCTGAGGCATAATCTTCAAAGTGAATGGGAACTCGTGAGCGAATCATGCCTCTGGGAAATATTTCCTCAGTCTGTCGCATTACTTTGGAGTGTTGATTACTAGCCACGAAATTGTGAAATCCATGAGGGGGGACATTTTCTTTTTCAATGTCTTCCGTCTGTTGGATTCCTTCAATTGTAGCGGCTTGGGATCGCTTTTTCGAAAAAAAGGAGAAATCTACGTCAACTCTCATACATTTGGGTTGACCGTTACCCATTTCAGTTGTCGATTTATATCCAACAAGTGATTCATTATAGTTGACACTGAGAGTCCATGCAGTCTTCGATTCAGGATGCAGGATCCCCGACGCTACAGCTCGGGAAGTCACGGTATCCATCCAATAACCAAGAAAATCCCAATCATCTACATCGAAATCCGAAGGCTCAAGTGGAAATAAAAAATCTAAATCATTTTTTTCCAAGCAATAAACTCTCTGATGCCGAAAAGTTTTGAAAGCCATCCAGAAAATTTGCTCAAAATTCTCACTCAATCGTCCCTCTCTGGCTAACACTGAAAGTAGCTTTTGTGGTGTTCGATGTATCCGAACTAATTTATGAGCTGTTTGCAATCCAAGACCCGATATCCCATCGCAATAGTCACATCCAGATAAAATGCACATGTAAATAAACATATCGTGGGTCCAGTTTCGAAAGGATGGTGTCTCGTTATTTCCGAGATCTCGTAGAATTTGAATCTCGACGCCAGTACCAGCACGAAGATCGGTTTTGAAAAGTACACGCGGACATCCATAAAGCAATAGATCAGAATCTTCTGTTAACACGAGATCTATGTATGATGCATGAGCCAGTTTGGCAATTTGAGCATCCGCTTCGTAAGGAGCCACAACAAAGTCGATTCCTAGTTGACCACAAAGGCGAATTAGCTCTAATTTGATATCATAAGATATAGAGCATGCTTGCGAAAACAATTTCCTCGCAGCTGTTTTATTCCCTGTCCTTTCAGCTTTTATAGCCTCATGAAACATGCGACATCGATTGTCGGTTCGCTTCTTATTCACATTCTGTTTAATTGGTAATGGTGCTCCATCAAGGACAAGAATAACATTCATTTGATATTGTTCGGTCAGCACTTGTACTTGCCGAATGACATACTCAGCGCACAATCGATTGGCTTTCGATACATCAGCTATATCCTCATGAAAACTTTCCTCATCAAAATTTAATTGCCTTGGAACGTGATCGTCACTTTCCTTTCCTTTCAAAGCACCATGAAATTGAGTCTTTGCAAGAGCGACGGGATCGCTAGCATGAACAGCTTTATGAAGCCAACACATGGCATCGACACCAACTGTAAGCCCACGATATTTCTCCAGAGAAACTTGATGGCTGATACTTTTTAAACAGGGTAACAATCCAGTTACTCCCATTCTTATTCTATAATGTAAAAATAGAGCGAACGTTGACACTGATCACAGTCGAGAGCCTGATTTCATGAGTGAGTTAACTTCGTACGCGTTGGATCAAGTTCTCAAGATATCATTGTCCACAAAAGAAACTTCATTTGGACTCTAGAAGTATAATTTTAGCCGTTGGTTACGAGAAGCAGAAAGAGCTATAAGCTTGACTTCACAACTTGCTGCAATCATGTGTGAAAATCTAAAACTATTATACAATAGCCGTTTGTTCAGTCTGTTGACATCGTATTATCTAGTAGTACTGTACGTACAGCAAATTCAGTAGTCATGTAGATTTGTTAGTTGTTATCTATCCGTAAGGACATTCGACGACATTACCGTAATGATTTGGAACGATCATCCAATGCGATCATATTTTGTTCCATGACCTTTAAATTTACTACCATCCCAGTTTCTACTCTATTGAGACATTCTTCTACATTCTGGACCAGTTGATTCATATCCTTTGCCATCCGCTCTAACTCAATTAATCTACTCTCGAAAGTCATGGCCTTAGAGTGTAAGTTAGCACAAATAGATAACCTCTGAACGATGGCTGTCAAAACGTTTGATGACGAAGAGGCAAAGAAACCATCCAACTCCAGGAGTTGTTCATGGAGTCTCGATATTATTTTAGGGTCTTCTGAGGAATTGGATAGACTGACATTCAGCTTATTCCTCGCTTTGGCAGCAGCCTCTAAGTCAGCACTTTTGTACAGAGACAATGACATGGACTTTAGTCGTTGGTTTCAGTCGTTTGCAACATAGATATGACTAAAGCAGCTTACCGAATGACTTTTGCACGTGTAGCTGCCGTCTGAAGAGACTTATCATCTATCCGATGAATCTTTTGCTCCAAATCGATAATGCGTTGAAGTAGAGTACCCCGAATTACAGCTGCTCCCAGTATGGGGCTACCCATTCCAGTATACTGACCCACAAAGTTTTCAATACGATTCAAACGTTTTTCCAAAGATTCGATACTTTCATTTCCTATCAGATCACTTGATACTAATTCATTATTACGAATAGATGGGTTTTCAGAGATCGCTACTCCTGGAATGGAAGCATATAATTCATATACGATTCCATGGTTTTGTTGTGCTGTATTTTGTTGCAGTGAGTTATTGGATGAAATCGCACTGGAGGATGTTTGTGAAACATTCTTTCCTGGTGTCGACATAGATACCACTTTGGAGGTTGAAGTCGACGAAGATGGCACTTTTGTTGGTGAAGGTGCGCTATTTGTTGTAGATGACGAAGATAATTTTATAACTTCATTTTTGATTAGTGATGTTAGATCCTTTTGTATCTTGACTTTTGATCGAGCAGACACTCCCATAGTACTGGAAAGAGCCGCTAAGCGTGCAGATAGATCTTTCACTGACTCCTTTATCTGTGTTGCAGCTATCGATTCCGTATCCAGTTTTCTGTTTACAGAAGAAGATGCAGTAGGTATCTTTGTCAGATCTGCTTCCATCTCCTTTACTTCTGCATTTAAACGTGTGAGTTTGTCTAACATTGATTCACGTGTGACAGTATCTCTTCCTAGGTACTTCACAGCTTCGAAATGATCCAGTGGTTTGTACAATTTCCCCTGGAACATTTCAAACGCCTGTCTTGCATCTATAGATGGATGAAAGTTATACTCATCCGCCTCCATTTCTTCCTCTTTATTTAAAGAGTCACGCCTAGATGTTTCCAATGTATTCAGAGGTAAGTTGGGTATAGACAAAGGTTCAAGGCCATCTGATGAATACACTGCTTCTTCTCCGCTATTATTAGTTTGTTGCATCTTCGCTTGTGATATTTACTGTTTAGTATGATAGGTGGCAGGTGGAGGATGGGAGGTCGAAAGTGGGAGGATGAAAGTGGGAGGATGAAAAGTTGAGGCTCTGAAACTGCTGAAGGCTGAAAAGAAACGACGTAAAGTGAGAGAATGAAAGTATTATTATCCCTTGTGGGATCGCACTTGTCGGCATGGGTTATTTTTGTGGGTTTTGTCTATGCACAGTATGTAGGCCTACATAGGTTACCTGTATTCCTGCATGTGATTTTAAAAAACATCATAGAACGCGCTATGTACAGTAGGCGTTGTTCACCGACCCGCCGGAGTCTGTTGCGTAATTGTTTCTCGTTCAAGATACGTACTCGCATACGTAATCCTATGCTCTTTCGGCGCGGAAGCATCCAATCATCCCAAGAGATTTACAGTACATACAATTCAAAACGCATACTTTACTAAGTACATACAGTGCAGTGACGAGCGAGATTGAGAGATCACGACAATCGTACTGCATAGTGAACCTCAAAACTGATCTATCCAAGAACTCCTTTCAGTCTCACCAATCGCCCTCGTATAACTTTATATTCTTATCGCTTCCCAAATGATTATAACAGAATGATGGCAGTGGATAAACCAACTATGGAGGAGATAGCATCTCGTAAGGCTAAGATTGAAGCGGGATGTGAAATATACTTCAAGATGATAGCAAGTACGGGTCGTCTTCCCAATAATTGTTGGTCAAAGATTATGGAAGATCTTGGATCGCCTCAATGGATGAAAAGACATCATCTCTATAATGAAATTACCAAGCGTAAGCGTAGACAGGAACCCAATACGAGGATCGGCATAACGACACCTATAGCACCCATTGTTAACAAGTCTGTGATAACCAAATCGAACGATGATGTGTCCGAAGCATCCACCCTTGATGAATTAGTCAAAACTATTATAACTACAGATCGTAAGAATGATAATGATAATGATAATGATGATGTGTCCGAACTTACAGACTGTGGTGTGGAGGATCGACTAGTATTCTATCCTCAAACCAGTACTAGGGAGAAGGATGGTTCCGCCAAGAAAACAGACTTGAAGAAAGTGAAGAAAAAATTATATGCCACACCATCCAAATCAAAGACTTCAATACAAAGTAAAAGAGCGAAAGTTTCTGATTGATATGAAGTCCAAAGGTAATGGCATGGTCAATTCTTGGACAAACGGGCATGGATAATATTTGAAGGTGCATATACGGATATTTGATACTGTATCTATCTAGGAAGACATCTGAAATCTCATTACACTCCCCCGCTAACTTATATTGATTGGTAAAATGTATGTATTTATAAAATGTTCATATAGAAACATGTTTATTAATAACAGAGAAAAGATATTTCATTATTTAAAACTTCATTACAGTTCTCTCTAAAGATCCCAAGGCTTCATAGATTGAATTGATCACTGCTGGACTGTCAACTGTCACGTTGACTGATAGCTTGACATAACGTGTCCCCCGCTGGATGACATGAAGTTCTTTATCCACTCCCACGATTTGTTGAACTTGATTGATGTAAATTTGCTTCATGTTTTCATCGCCATCTGTTTTACCTAAAACGTTGAAACAGTAATCTGTTGGAAATCTTAGTATAGCATTCAATATATTACCATTACTTCTTTCATTATCCGATGTAGATTGTATTGGGTCATAGGTCCCCATTAAAGCGTTGACCTTGAGAAGAATTTTTTGTTATTTTTTTCGTGGAGATGATGATAAGTGAGTGATTACCGGTGCTTATGATATTGAATAAGTTATTGTAACAAGTTTATAAGTAAATACCTTGTATTTAAAACGGTCCGTGAGATCGTCCTGAATATTATTACTATTAGTGTTATCAGATTGTGGACTCGATGGTGATTTTGGATCATCCGCAGTAGATGTCATAAATAAATTGTTACCTTTCCTCATGATGACATTTCTATAATCATTCTGTTGGAATGGTTGGACACAACAGAGTATGTTTATTAGAACAAGAATTAAATGTGTATGAAACATGGAGAGATAAAAATGTTTCAGATGTACATACACCCTAACCCTAATACATAATATATGAAAGATGAGCATTCTAGAGCCTAGGTCGTGCTAATATTGCACGGTACGTTGCCGCATATCCAACCGATCGGTTTTTTATTCCTCCATCATTACATATCTTTTCTCAGAAAAACCGGTACAAAGTTCAATCATTATTTTGTGACTGCTTTCATTACCGGTTGGATTCTCCTCAATATAAAGTATCAATTTGTATCTACATTTGAAATCAGACGGGATACAGTGAATAACAACCGCGACTAGAAAGAAAATAAATTATAAAAATATGGGAACAGGTCCAGTGTGTAAGAAAAAAAAAGCCTTTGCGAAGATAAAGAAATACAAAAGGAAAACATGGCTAGGGAATCGATCCAAGGATACAGATCAAATTCAAGATGAAATAGAGAAGGCGAATAACACTGGAAAACCAATCTCTTTTGAATACGACGATGAACTTCCGGGGGGAGGACAATATTACTGTGTAGAATCAGGTCGTCATTTTGCAGATGCGAAATCTTTAGAAGACCACAAAAAGAGTCGTTACTTTAAGAGACGGTGTAAGGATCTCAAGGAAGAAAAGTATACTCAGAATGTTGCCGATTGGGCTGCAGGGATGACGAAAGAAGTATTACCCCCTGCTCATAGAAAAGATCAAAGTAGGACATAATCATGATGCGGAAAATTTTCATATGTTTATAATATCTCCTATAGGGACAGATATGTGTAATTAAATCATTCTTTGTTTCAAAAGTAGAGATGTCCAGGGCAACAATAAAATATGTACGTGTAAAATACAACATAGATTATAAATATTAGACGTGCGTAATCTACAAAAAATATCTTCCTTTGCTCGGGTACATCACTTCATTATGGCTATGAAATAATCATCCATCTGCCACATACATCTCAATCATCCATCACATTCTGAACGATGGAACCGACAGATCCACCACAACCACCAACCAAAAGTGCTGAGGAACTGGAACAAGTTCGAGTGCAACTGAGTAAAGAGAAAAATTCGAAACGTAAATTGTATTCATCCCTTGTCAAACTTGCACAGGAATTAAAGAAAACAAGAGATGAATACAATCGTCTTGCAGAGATTGCAACCAATTCTCAATCTCATCCACAAATTCATAGATTATTAAGGTATGAAGGAGGAGTATTTCGGGGTCCAGAATTACTACCGGGGGTGAATGATACCATGGAATTCATGCCTTCGACTACCACTACTACATCATCGTCTCCACAGTATCCATCTTCCGTACATACGACTATGATTACTCAACCGGTATCACTATCAGATTTGTTTGTGGATATGGTCATTATAACATCCTTCAATCGTGTAGGAACAGCCATTCAAGATCGAGGATGTATTGATAGACAAACGGCCATGTACTTTGCCATCTTTTGGTTCATGTGGGGAAAGGAAGCGTCCTATTCCACACGATTTGATACAACAGACTTGACATCTCAGCTTTGTACACTTACTACTTGTTTTGCTATATTATTTGGTTCACTCTCGACAACCACAAACTTTGGTGAAGAGGGATCATTACGAATTATGGGTGTTGCTGCTTTTGTCGCATGCTTACATTTTGTTTTACATTTACGAGTCCTACGTTGGTTTCATGATGCTGGTCCCCATTCTAATATTGTTGGTGTACGAGATTATGCCCTGCTTATTATGGTTCTTACATTCTTGGAGGCTTGTACATGGTTTGTCGGAATTTTCTTTGTACCGAAAACATCACCTCATCAAGACATGGTCTTTTTTGTGGGTATTTTGTTTTCCTTGAGAATACCACGGATATTTTTACCCAATGACTTTCATGGTAAGTGTCCATGTCAATTACATCTGTACATGTAATTAAGGTTTGAGTTCATGATCACATCCATTTCTTATTTTGTACTTTTCTTTAAGCTGCCTGTTCCAAACGAGGTGTTTTATTTATTCTCTTGCTTGGATTTCTAGTTCAATCAATGCTAATGACGGCAGGTCCTTTCTTTGATTATCAATCTCCGAATGGGCAACAATATACTTTTGTTGGATTAGTTTGTTTCCTTCTTTTCACCGTGAAATTGTTATACGTCGATGATACCTTTACGATTGATCCACAGGATCATGCTTTGTTGATTAATCGATGGGCATCATGCTTTTTCCATGCAGGGCAATTTACTCTCTTGCTTTCAACCACTGTTTTAGGCGCAGGATTAAACTTACTTACACATAGCTATCTTGCGGCGACAACAGCGCTACCAGATAATGCTAAATTTTTGGTATGCGGTGGATTCTCCGGTGTCATCTTTTCCATTACATTTGTCAAGAGTATGCACTTACGGCGAGTACCCGTAAATCCTTCCCATCGATCATTAATTCTTACTGCATATGGAATTCAGTTGATTGTTGTCATTGCAATTGCGAGCACTACCATGTCCATCGCACTGTTCCACAGTGGCGTTTTTGGATATCAGTTCAACGAAATGCAACTATTGGGTCTTTTGTCAGGTTTAGCCTTACTGCTATGGATCATTTCCTTACTTGATGAAGCTGTAGAGTACAGTATATATGGTGAATCTGATAGTAGGGATTGTCCCGTTCACCCATTTGGTTTATGGTGGTTTTTGAAACCGGGTGAACCCGAACCCCCACTCATGAATCTACCTTCTCAACATATGGATCATCTATCTCCACTTTTAAGTTCTAGTAGGTTGAATTTATTTGAATCACAGTCCATGAGCGTAAGATATGGTTCAATAGCCGAATCATAAAGGAAGGCGTATCGATGAGTTGTATAAGATGCGTTTGATAAGGAAGAAGAATTTCGGGAATTGGGGCAACCAGCAAAAAGTCATACTTAAGAACGTATATAAAAAAACACGTAAAAGCGACACAATAGATTAAGATTAAAAAAATGTGTAGTATTGCAAAAGGAGAAATACTATGCAATCTTTTTCGGGTAAAGGAGACGATGGTTTAAAAGTATGCATCATCTCCATCTCCTTTACCGCCACCGTCATCATCATAATCATCTGCCTCACTTTCGTAATAATTAATTAAATAATCTTCTTCTTCATCAGACACATTTTCCTCTTCTTCTCCTGCTCCTCCTTCTTCTCCATCTTCATTTTTACCTTCTTCTTCGTCATTATTATCTCCTGGTATATTTCTAAGTAGTTTGTCATGGATAGATGGTTCACTGCCCAAAGACCCTAATCTTTGCCTACGATGTCTCTCTTTGGCTTCTAAATTATCTAAAAAGGATAAGGCTCCCTTAGTTTTGGATCCCTTCTCCTGTTGAATCATTTTACGTTTTCTCCTTGATACAAGTTCTTCTGGAATATAAAGCCCGAGTTCCGTTTCCATTTGACCTTGTAACGTACATGCTAATATAGGTCGAACAGCATCGTCTATATCAACGATTTGTCTTTCTTTTTCTTGTACACAAATTTTACTTGAAACGTCACTATTCGGCGTTTTGTCATTGTTACTACGCATCTTTTGGAGTAAAGACGAAGACGACGTAGAATTATGAGGATAACGAATCGATTCAACATAATCTTTGGTAGATTGATAATAAAATGAACTATTCCTCATTCGCCGTAAAATTTCGTTCCCCGAAGTAATTATAGATGATAATGAGCTATTCTTATTCTGTGTTGCTGTTGAAGGTGTCGATAAGTAAATATCTGGATATAATCCTACAGGTCGTGTATAATCCTGTATAGAACGTAAATTTCGTGAATCGAAACCACATTCATCAGCAGAACGCATTAGAAATAATTTGGCTCCTGAAGGTGGCGCCCATCCACCTCTACCTCCTCGGCCACCACCACGTCCTCCTCTTCCTCTACCTGACATATTTGTTTATGTATACTGTATATCTATCTATCTTATAATTAATCATCTATCTGTCTGTGCCTACATATTATTGCTTGATCATGGATGGGGTCTGCTCTAGCTCTACATAGTACGTAGAGTGATCCAATGATAGTCAGACAGACACGTATGTACGTATGTACACGTACTTAACGGCAATGGACCAGTTTTTTTTTTGGTACAGGGCAACAACACTGTAACGGAAAAGTCTCACGTGGACCACATGCGTCTCTAATGGTTAATGGTACAGTATTTTTTTTGGGGGTACTTTTTAAGTCTGCCATTCCGACTCTCTTTTATCCTGTGATAAACGGGCTGTGTCAAGTAAGAGATAGAAGTCTACTTACTTGACAGTTCGGATACACTGACTGCCTCTGGACGAACATGGAGCCATAGTAGCAGGTCAGTTTACGATCCTTACCG
>Ga0169931_10004956_pt1 | contig 20511 bp, 14 predicted proteins | sample Kivu_15m_20L_FD_129675 | JGI IMG/M metagenome (GOLD analysis project Ga0169931, IMG submission 129675) | Freshwater microbial communities from Lake Kivu, Western Province, Rwanda to study Microbial Dark Matter (Phase II) - Kivu_15m_20L... | ecosystem: Environmental > Aquatic > Freshwater > Lake... | reverse complement strand
GGCGATCTCGCGGTACTCGACGCGCGCGCCGAGTTCGGCCAGCGCCTTGGTCGTCTGCCGCGGCTGCGCGACGGGGCAAACCTTGTCCGCGTCGCCGTGCAGCACCCAGATCGCGAGCTGCGCAAGGTTGGGCAAGTACTGGTTGGTGCTCCACGTCACCGCGCCCATCGGAGCGATGCCGGCGAAACGGTCGGGGCGCGTGAGTCCGAGCTGCCACGACCAGAAGCCCGTCTGCGACAGGCCCGTGACCCAGACGCGGTCGAGGTCGATCGCAAAACGCGAGGCGAGGTCCTTGAAGCACGCGTCGAACACGGCGCAGACCTCGTCCTCGGGACGTTTGCCAGCGACGCCATCGGCGCCGATCTGCTCGACGACTTCGGTGCGCACGATCAGCGCGTTCTCGAGCCCAGCCGCGTCGGCGCGGTGGCGGAAGTAACCGAGGTATCCGGCCTTGCCCTTCTGGTCCTCCTTCGCGCCGACGCCGTGGCCGGGGTCGAGCACGAGCGGCGCGGGCTTGTTCGGCGAGTAGTTCGCCGGCGCGTGCACGGCGTAGCGGTGCACCGCGTCGCCGACGCGGAACGTGAAGCCGGTCGTCACGCCGTCGAACACTTCGAACTTCTCCGCGTCTTTGCCCTTGCCGCGCGGCTTGGGATCGCCCTTGGGCAGCAGCGGTCCTTCGCGCAGCGCTTCCAGCAACGAGCCGTGCTCGTACTTCGCGGCCAGCGCTTTCGCGGTCGCCCCGATCTGCTTCGCGCTCTTCGCGTCGCCGGCGAGGACCAGCGTGAGCTGCTCACGCAGCTTGTTGGCTTCCGCCTGCGGCACGCGCGGACGCGCCGACTGAGCGGTCGCCACGCTGGCGCACACGGTGAGCAGCGCAAGCCCATTCGCCGCGAGCTTCATTTGTTCGTCTCCTGGAGCGCGGCCTTCTCTCTCAGGAACTCTCTCATCCTGTCGTACCCCTCAGCGTGCCGGCGTCGCTCGAACTCGTCGAGGACGTCCCTAGCGCCGCTCGAACGCAACACTGCGTCCACCTCGACACCGAGCTTCCGCGCGACCTTGAAGTCCAGCCCCTTGAACTCCTCCAACTGCTGCTTCAACGCCGCAAGTTCGAGCTGGGCCGCGTCCAACGCTGCCAAGCGCGCGGCGTACGCGTTGAAGCTGTCGCGCACGGTTGCAGCGAGTTCCTTGCCCGCGTGCGCCGCGCGCCAGCGTTCGTACGCAGCCGGGTCGCGCTCGAAGTCCTCGAAGGCGTACTCGCGCAGGTAGTACGCGGCGCGTGAGCACACGCTCTGGGCAGGATCGCGCATGGCGAGGTCGAGCAGCTCGAGCGCGCGCGGGTGACCGCCGTGGAACACGAACGGCTTGAGCACTTGCTCGCGCTGCGGCGCCGATAGCTGCGGGAACACCTCGTGCATCACGGCCGAGGCTTCGTCGGGCGGCAACTGCGCGACGAGCTCCCCCGCGACCGCCCAGCCCAGTTGCCAGTTGTCGGCCCCGATGCGGAAACGCTCGAGCCACAGCTGCGCTGTGGAGTTCGCGCTCGTCGCCTTCTCGTTCGCAGCAGCACGTGCTTCAGCATCCTCCCGCGCCGCGCGCTCGGCCTGGAGGCGGTGGTGCAGGGCCTCGGCCTCTGCGCGAGCAGCGACATCCCGCTGCACTTGCGCACGCCGCGCTATCACGAACGCGACGCCCAGCCCGCAGGTCAACAGGAACAGCACCCCCACCGCGGTCGCAAGCAACTTCACACGCATTGCAATGCCCTCGGTTCGGATCGCCACACACTCGCGGCGCACACGTTCGACATCACCAAAGCGCGCCAGCGCCGCCGCGCGCGCCGCTTCGCGCGAAAGGCCCTCCCGCACGCCCTCTTCGGTCGCCTGGTCGACGTGAAACGCCAGTTCGGCCTCGACATCCGCCGCGATCTCCCGCTCGGGCCGCCAGTCCGGCCCACGCCGCAGCCAGCTGAGCAACGAAGCCATCACGCACCCTCCGGCGCGAGCACGCCCTCGATCGCCACGGACACACGCCGCCACTGCGCCGTCTGCGCCGCCAATTCGCGCCGCCCGCTGCGCGTCAGCGCGTAGAACTTCGCGCGCCGGTTCGACTCGGACTGGCCCCACTCGGCTTCGATCCAGCCCTGGCGCTCCATGCGGTACAGCGCCGGGTACAGCGAGCCCTCTTCGACGTTGAGGACCTCCGCTGAACGGCGCTGGATCTCGCGCACGATCGCGTAACCGTGCTTGGCCTCGCCCACCAGAACCTTGAGCACGAGCAACTCCAAGGTCCCGGGCAACAGTTCCTGCTTGGTGTCCGACTTGTCTTGCTTCATGGCGAACTCGGCGCTGCCTTCCCGCGCGGCCCGCGGCCGCTCCCCTAGCTCAACTAGGGAGAGGCTACGCGCGCTCCCCTAGTCCGTCAAGGGGGCGAGGTTCGAATCCGAGAAGTGAAGCTGAGCTTCGCGCCAACTCCCACGGCGCTCCACTGCCTGAGCGATGCTTGACCCCGCAGTGATGCCGTTGAAAGTTCACGAATAGCTGCAACTTCGCTCGGAGCAGCGCGGGCTCACGCGGCACAAGGAGGAGTCCCTATGAACCGGTCCCTGTTAGCCATGTCGTTGTTCCTGTCGTGCGCGGTCTCGAGCGCGATGGCCCAAATCCCTGTCGACAAAGTCGAGGTCTACCCTCGCGCATCCGCCGCGCGCAAGTCCGGGAAGTTCCTAGTCGAGGTGCAGGTTCCCAACCTCGCCACCACTCCGCCCAGCCTGCAGTGGGTGGACGCCGAGGCCTACCAGTACGGGCGCAGGTCTGTCGACTGGCAGTACAGCCCCAAGCAGATTCCCTACGTCCACTGGGCGACGATCGGAATCGAGCATTCAGCTCGCGTGCGCGTCACGGACGTCAATCCGACTTCGGCCACCACCGCCTTCAACTTCCAGCCCTCGCGCTACGCGACGCGTGTGGTGACCTCGGGCAACGAGGCCGAGTTCACCATCGAGCGTGGTCAAAACTTGGCGATCGTGACCGACAACCAGGTGGTCGACACTCTGTTCGTGTTCGCGAATCCTCCCGCAGAGCAGGCTCCGGCGCTCAGCGACCCCGACACCCTGCATTTCCTCGCCGGTGAGAGCTTCATCGGCTTTCGACGCATTGCGCCCAACATCCGCACGGTCTACTTCCATCCTGGCAGCTGGGTCATCGGCACACTCAACCTTACGGATGCATTGGCGGTGGGAACGGTGAAGATCCGCGGGCCAGGCGTGCTCAGTGGCGAATTCGAGGACTGGGAGAACGTCAGGTACTTGCCCTTCTCCGCCACTCGGCCCTACATGCTCATCCACACTGACCAGGCGCCCCCGGGGCCGCTCAACAACCCAGTGTTGATCGACGGTCCGACCCTCGTGGCGAGCCCCTTCTACAACCTCGAGCTCGGCGCCGTACGGGGACTCAAGACGATTCGGAACGTCCACATTCTCTCGCCGTGGACCTACAACACCGATGCGTTCAACGTCGGCACTCACGCCGAAATTCGCAACTGCTTTGCCTTCAACAACGACGACACGATCCCCGGCGAGTACGCCAAGACGGCGGCCCCGACCGACAGCTTGGCGCTCGAAGTGAGCGAGTGCGTCTTCGGCGGCCGAAACTCGTTCCTGATCGGCTACGGATACTTCAACAACGTGGCGACAGGCCACGCCCGCATCACCAACTGCGACATCCTGATGCAACGCCTCCGGCTGGCGAGCAATGACTACGGCTACATCCCCTTCCGTGCTCAGGTTGACGCCGCCCCCACAGGGGTGATCGTGGAGAATCAGATCTACAAGGACATTCGCATCGACGGCAGCGTCGAGCGCTTGTTCGACCTGCGACTCGATCAAACTCAATGGGGCTGGAACGATCCCGCGTTCCCCGACGTCAACGGCGAGGACCCGCCCAACGCGCCGATCTACGGGAACATTCGCGCCATCCTGTTCGAGAACATCGAACTGACGGGTACGCAGTGGACGAAAAGCGAGATCCACGGCTACAACTCCGCCAACAACGTCACGAATGTCGAGTTCCGCAACTTGGTGATCAACGGCACGCGCGTCACCTCAGCCAACTACCTCACCTTCTTCAACGTGGGCCCCACGGTGCAGGTGCGTTTCCAGTAGGCGCAAGCGAGCGCGTCGATCAAGCGCTCACCTCGGACTTCTCGAGCCTCGTCGCCTCATTCCCGGGCGACGGGGCTCGTCGCGTCTCCAGGTGGGCAACGATCAGGCGACTGGGACACTGGCGCTCGCGTCCGATCCGTTGGCGCCAAAAGGCGTGTGTCGCTGTCGTGCACCGGAACGAGTCGGACTGGCGCGGAGACGAAGCTCAATAATGAGCGCCGAGAGCGGCGTGCTGCCTGCCGAGCACGCATCAAGCCGCTCGGATAGATGCAGCTTTCGGGAGAAGCGGGGCCCGGAGAACCGTCGTCCGCCGAGATTCTCGCCATCTTTGGGAGCCAACAACGGAACGAGTTGCGGATGCTTGGGTGCGATAGCGGCGCCCGAGCGGATGACGGCGCGCCCGGCGGGGCACTTCGTCAAGGGCTCTTCGCTGATCCCCGTGAGACCTGATGCACTCTCGCTCAGACCCATCTCAGCGTGAAACTACGGTTGGTAGCGGTACAGCCGCACCTCGTACCCGTCCGACGCTTCGCGCAGCAGGCGCGCGGCTCGGAAGGTCGGGTGGTCGTCGAGCAAGCGCACGTCCTTGACCTCCACCGGAGCGCGCGCGTGCAGAGCGAGTTTCTCGCCTGCGGCTTCGACGAGACGTTGTTCGGCGCCGTTGAGCCGCGGGTAGTAGCCGCAGGCGAGGAAGGTCTCGCGCGCGTCACGCTCGAGGCGTTCCATGCACTCGGGGCCGCTGACGCCCTGCGTGTCGGCGAGGCCGCCGCGCACGAGATACCAGGCGAGGGACGGGTCGCCGAGCACGAAGACGCGCGCGCCCTGCGGCAGCGTCGCGGCGAGTTCAGAGGCGGCTTGCTCGACGCCGCACGAAGCGCGCCACGGGTCGCTTGGATCGTCACGGAACTGCGCGCCGAAGGCTGTGAGCGCGGCGAGCGCCGCAGCGAGCCAAGCCGCGAGCGACGCGCGTCCAGACGGCGCCTGCGCGTCGCTCTCCGCCCAACGCCCGAGCGCGCACGCGGCCGCCAGCAGCGCGAGCAGCAGGAGCGGCAGCAGCAGGCGCGCATACGGGTGGTAGAAAGGCGTGAGCACGCTCCACAACGCGAGCCCGCTCAACAACGCGAGCGCGGGCCACTCGCGGCGCAGCGCTTGGCCCACCAGCCAAGGGAGCGCGCCCAAGGCGAGCAGCGCGTACCCCGCCACGCCGCCGACCAGAACTCCGAGCGCTCCGAGTCCGAGGGCGGCAGCGAGCACCCACGTGGTGCGCCGCGCGCTGCCCACGACGCTCAGCGCGCAGGCGAGCGCGAGCGGGACGGACGCCGCACTGAGCGGCCCCTCGAAGAACAGTTGTTGTGAGCCTTGCCGCGCGAGGTTCTCGAACCAACCGCCGCGCAACATCGTGCTCTGGTACTGCGCGAGCGCGGCGTAGCCGCCGGGTTGGGCCTGCACGTGCAGCGCCCACGGCAGATAACCGAGCGCCGCCGTCAGCGCCGCCGCGACACCCAGCGCAAGCGGCCGGCGCCAGTTTTCGCGCGCGACCGCGCGCGCGACGCCGATCGGAACATACGCGAGCGCTGCCGCCACGACGGCGAGCCAGCCGTGGTACTTCACGTTCCAAGCCAGTCCGACGAGCGCGCCTGCGAACAGCACGCGTCCAAGGCGCTCTGCGCGCAGCGCTTCGATGAGTGCGAACCAGGCGCCCAGGTGCACGAGCGCGAAGCCGACGTCGGTGAGAGCCGTGCGCGAAAGCGCGATGTGGTACTCGTTGCACGCGAGCAGCGCCGCGGCCGCAAGTCCGGCGGGCGCGCCGAACCAGCGCCGCGCGACGAGGCCGAGCAGCGCGACGCTCGCCGCGCCGAGCACGGCGTTCAGCGCGAACAGAGCAAGCGGAACCTCGCAGCCGAACAGACGCGCCAGGACACCGGCTGCGCCGAAGTAGACGGGCGGTGAGAACTTCTCCTGGCCCGGATACAGGGTCGGGAATTGGTCGGGCGTCGCGATCGAGGACGCGCTCCAGGCGTAAACGCCCTCGTCGTAGTGGTCGAGGCCGCAGCGCTCGAGCGCCAGGCCTCGCAGCAGCAGCGCGAGCGCGACGAGCGCAGCGAGCACGATCCAGAAGCGCCGCGACGCGGCCGATGCGTCAGCCATCGCGGCCCTCGCGCTCGAACACGATCCCGCCCTCGGCGCGTGCAAGCTCGCGCCAGCCCGTCAGCTGCGCGAAACGCTCAGGACGCGCGCTGCGAGGTGCGTGGAGGAAGTCGATGCCCCACGCGTCGAGCTGACGCGCCTGCGCCGCGAGGTCCTCGGAGGCGTAGAACGCCTCGACCTCAGCGAACTTGCGGTCGAAGTCGACGGTCAGGAAGAAGTGCGCGTGGTAGCTCAGGCCTGGGAACTCCGGCGCGAGCCAGCGGTACTCGCGCGGCTGCGCCAGCAGCACCGAGCGCTCGTCGGCGCGCGCCGCGAGCGCGGCGATCGCGGCGCGGTGCTCGCGCGACTGGAACAAGGCGGGCTCCTTGTGGAGATCGAAGTTCACAGCGCGTGCTCGGAACAGGACGTCGCGCGGCGCCGTCGCGCCGAGCAGAACGAGCGCGAGCAGCGCGTGGAACCACGGCACGCGCGTGCGGGTGGCGAAGTACATCGCCCCGGCGATCAGGAACAACGGGATCTGCGCCGTCGTCGGGCCGCGGTCCGCATACGGATACCAAGGGCTCGAAAGCATCATCACCAGGCAGCCGCCGGCCCAGCCGAGCAGGAACAGCTCGTCGATCCCGGCGCTGCGCCAGTAGGCGCGCAAGCGGGTCGGCGCGATCAACGCCACCAGTGGGTACGCGAGCAAGACGTTGATCCACGACACGTCCGGCGGTCGCCAAGCCGGAATCAGCAGGCCGGACTGGCGTTGGAGCGCGAACAGCGCGGCCACGGCGAGAGACGTCGCGCCGCCGCCGACCACGACGGCCGCATTCGATCCAGGGAGGGCGACGGCACGCCAGCGAACAAGCACGAAGGTCAGCGCGTAGATCAGCAGCAGCAACGGCCCCTCATAGGGGTGCAACAGCGTGACGACGATCGAGGTGAACCCGAGCGCGCCGAGGCGCAGCGCCGTCGGGCTGGCGAGTGCGGCGCGGAAGGCGAGCAGAGCCGCGATCGTGAACACCCATGCCACGAGAAAGTGCGTGTCGAACAGCACCTTGCACACGTAGTGGCTGCGGTACTGCTCCCACACCGGCGCTTCATCTAGCCGCGTGAGCAGCCACCGTGTACCGCTTTCGCCGAGCAGCTTGCGTTCGGCGGCGAGCTTGAGGTGCGCGCCGAGTCCTCCGCCGCCGAGCGTCGCGAGGAACACCCACCAACGCGCCGTCGGCGTGGCGAGGAAATGCTGAGCGCACAGGTAGATCAACACGACGAGCAACGCCGCCAGCGGCGCGCCGAGCCACTCGTACACGAACTCCGGCGCAACGCCGAACGCGCGCCCCAGCGCGCCGACGAACCAGTAGAACGCGACCGGCAGGTACGGTTGGTGCGCCTCGGTGGTGAAGCGGTTGTCGGTGATCGGACCGGTGAACTCGGTGCGTCGCTCCCACACGCGGTACTGCATGTAGTCCGGCGAGGTCACGAGATTGCCCGTGAACTCCCAGGGCGGCTCGACGGTGGCCTGGGCACGCCACAGGGGCGCGAGGTGCGCGAGCGCGGCCGCGAGGGCCAGCAGCAGCACGACGGGCGGAACCCGTCCTAAGTGCGTGCGGAGTGTGGACACCTTTTCCAGGGGCGAGCGATCCGGGGGGCGAGTTCGCGAACGCCGTCGGGCCATCGGCGCTCAAGCCGTAGACTTGGAGCCTGGTCAGCCCGGACCATCGTCGCGAACCCCACGCTACCATCCCCCCTCGCACCGCGCGCTCGCGTCCATGGCGTCCAGTCCCTCGCATCCGGCCGTCGCCGCAGCGGAGCGGGCGAATGCTCCGCACGCCGCGCGCACGCTGGCCGCACTGGTCGCGCTGGCGGCGCCCGCGCTTGTCGACCCGGACGCGCTGCAGCGTGCAAGCGAGAGCTGGCGCCTCGCGGAGAGCGCGCAGCCCTACTGGCCGGGCGAACGCCTGCTCGAGCTGTGGCTGTGGACGCCGCTCGTCGCGCTCAGCGCGTGCGCGCTGTTCCTCGCGCCAGGCCTGGCGATCGCCGCAGCGTGCGGCGCCGCGACCGGACTCGGACGCTGGTTGATGTGCGCCCTGGCGGCCAGCCTCGTGAGCGTCAGCGCGCTGGCCTGCGCGCTCGGACTGTGGGCGCCGCAACTCGGCCGCGGCGCGCAGTTCGGCTGGTGCGTCGCCGGACTTGCAGCGCTCCTTTGGTCGGCCGTGGCGCTGCGCACGGCGCGCGGCGCATCCTTGCCTTGGCCGCCGCGGCTCGCTTCGTCGCTCGCGCCGACGCTGCTCGTTCCGTTCGCGCTGTTCGCGCTCCTGGGCCCCAAGTTCCACTGGGAGAGCTTCAACGGCGACGGCGTGCACGCCTTCGAATCGATCCGCCTGCTGCTCGTGCAACCCGTTCCGTTCTGGCCCGAAGGCGCAGGCGACATCCGCGGCTTTCCCGGCCTGACGAGCATGTTGTTCGCGTTCCCAGGGGCATGGTTCGTGCGTCTGCTCGGCGAGAACGAAGGCGCAGCGCGCGTGAGCGTCGCGCTCTACCTCGCGGGCGTGTTCGGCGCCGTTGCCGCGCTCGTCGAGCACGCGCGCGGCGCGCTGCGGGCCAGCGAAGCGTGGCTGATCTGGGGCGGCCTCGCCCTGTACCTGCTCGTGATGGCGTTCAGCGCGAGCTACGACCCGTACAGCGCCGACATCGCGCTGCCCGCGACGCAGGACACGCTGCTTGTCGCCTGCGTGCTCGGCGCCGTCGTCGCATCGTTGCGCGGCGAACGCGCCTGGACCGCGCTGTTCACCGTGCTGTCCTACACCTCGTTGCCGAGCGGGTTGATGCTGCTGGGACTGTGGTTCATCGCTGCTTGGCTGTGCGTGCGGCCACGCCCGACGGCGGGACTCATCGCGCTCGGAGTCGCGCTGGTCGCCTGCGTCGCAGCCACACGCTTCGCGCCCGCACTGCTCGATGCACTCGGGCTCCCGCGGCCGGGCGGCGAGTACGAGAGCCTGCTTTCGCGCTTCGCCTATCTCCAGGTCGCCGACGTGCGCCGTACGCTGTTCGCGCTGGCGCCCTGCGGACTTGTCCCGGGCCTTGCGCTGCTTGCCTGGCGCCGCTTCGACGGCGTTTCGCGCGCGCTGGCGCTGCTGTCGCTCGGTTACTTCGCGTTCTTCTACGTGCAGGCCTACGTTTCGCTCCACCACTTCGTGCCGGCGATGCTGCTCCCACTCGCGGCCTTTTGGCGCTCGGGCTTCGCCGCGGCGCCGACGAGTGCGCCCACAACACGCGTCGTGGTCGCCGCCGGACTCGCGCTCTCCGTGTGGCTTTCTTGGCCGGCCTCATGGACGCCGCTGGTGCACGCGCGCCGCATCGGTGAGCGTCTGCAGGCGCAGGTCGACGGCTACGAGCGCTCGGCGCCGGCGTCGCTCGCCGCCGCAAGCGCGCTGCGCCATTTGTTCCCGCCCGGGCTCGCGCCCCAGGTGCCCGTGGAGACCTACGGCGGCTCGCCGTACATCTGGAACCGCTACGCGCAACGCGCGGGCGGCGAGCAGGCGCCGACGGCCGACTACTGGCTCGCGCCCGAGCAACTCGAGCCGCCGCCCGGGGCGGAGCGCGTGGCGCTCGAAAACGGCTTCGCGCTCTACGTGCGCGACAGTGACCAGTGGCGCGCGGATGCGCGCAAGCAGCTGCCGCATCCGCCGGGAGCTGCGCTGTACACGATCGACCGCGGCCGCCTGTTCCTCGGTTCCAAGCCGCGTTCGGAGGGTCCGGCGATCTACGACTTGCGTGCGCTGCGGCGGCGCTGGACGAGCGGATGAGCGGGCCGGCTCCGGAACGCGCGCGACGTCTGCGCATCGTCACCTTCGTCAGCGTCCTCGTGGGCGCGCTGATCGCAGCGTTGTGGGTGCGCGCGACGGATGGGAGCGCGGCGCTGGCTGCCTTGACGCGTGCGTCGGCGACGGCGGTGGGGCTCCTGCTGGCGCTGACGGCGTACTTCGTGCTCGCGCGCTTCGTGCGCTGGCAGTTCTTGCTGCGCCGCGCCGCCGCCTCAGTGCCGACGCGCGACAGCCTGGTGGTCTACCTCTCATCACTCCCCGGCACGGCCACGCCGGCCTACGTCGGCGAAGCGATCCGCTGCGTGCTGCTGCGCCGGCGCACCGGAGCGCCGCTCGCGCGCACGCTGCTGTGCCTGACGCTCGAACGAACCCTGGATGTGGCCGCGCTGTCGCTGCTCGGCATGCTCACGGCGCCGCAGGTTTGGATGCGCGGCGCGCTCGCGCTCACGCTGCTGGGCGCCTTGCTCGTCGCCTGGCTCGCGCGCAGCGTCGCCGCACGCTTCGGCGCGCCGAGCGAGGCCCTGCGCGAGCTCTACTCCGCGCCAGCCGTGGGCGGGGCCGCGTTGCTTTCGCTCGCCATCTGGACTCCCGTAGCGCTGGGACTCGCCTTCGCGGCCTGGGGCATTGGCGTCGAGCTGACGCCGCTCGCCGCAGTAGGCAGCTACAGCACCGGCACGGTGTTCAGCGCCCTGACGCTCATGCCCGCCGGCGTCGGGGCCGCGGGCAGCGCGCAGATCGTGCTGCTGCAGGAGCACGGGCTCGAGCTCGTCGATGCGGTCGCGTGCGTGACGCTGTTCCGCGCGCTCACGACCGGCGTGTCCCTGACCGTGGGCGTCGTGTTCCTCGCCGTCGAGTGGCGTGCGCAGCGCCGCGTCGGCGCGCCCGCGCGCGAGCACTTCGACGAGATCGCGCAGGAGTACGGCGCCCAGTTCCGGCCGCACGTGTGGGAGCTGCTGCTCGCGCGTCGGACGCAGCGGCTCGCGAAGGTGCTGCCGCGCTCGGAGGGCAGCATCGGACTCGACCTGGGTTGCGGCCTGGGGCTGCAGGCGCAGGAGTTGCGCCGCCTGGGCTGGCGCGTGATCGGCCTGGAGCCTGCGCACGAACTGCTGCGCGCGGGCAGCGGCCCGCCGAACTCTTCGCTCGTCGGCAGCGGACTTGCGCTACCGCTGCGCTCGCAGAGCGTCGACTTCGTGTACACGATCGGCGTACTGCACCACATGATCGGCGCCGGGGAACAGGACCGCGCCTGCGCCGAGATCGCGCGCGTGCTCAAGCCGGGCGGCGTGCTCGTCGTGCAGGAGACCAACACGCTCAACCCGCTGTTCCGCTTCTACATGGGCTACGTGTTCCCGATCCTCTCGCGCATCGACGAAGGCACGGAACGCTGGCTGTCGCCGCGGCGCTGGCGCGAGACGCCCGGGCTGCGGCTGGAGGGAATCGAGCACTTCACGTTCCTGCCCGACTTCCTCCCGCGGGCCGTGATGCCGCCGTTCCTCACGCTCGAGCGCCGCCTCGAGGCCAGCACGCTGGCGCGCTTCTCGGTGCACTACCAGGCGACGCTGCGCAAGCCGGCCGCCGACGCCTGAGCCGCTCGTCCGCGAAAAAGCACTCGGGCGGACCCGCGCGCGCTGCGCTGGTCCGCCCGAGTCATCTCTGTTCGCTTCGTCTGGCGACGCGCTCAAACGACGGCCGCGGCGCGCGCCTTGAGCTCGGCGCAGATCACGTCGCCGACTTCGTTCGTCGGCTGCGCGCCGGTGTGCACGCCCTTGATGCGCCGCGAGCGCAACAGGTCGGCCACGCAGCTTTCGATCGCCTTCGAGGCGGTCTTTTCGCCGAGGTAATCGAGCATCATCGAGACCGCCATCACCGAAGCGACGGGCGACGACACGTTCTTGCCCGCGTACTTGGGCGCCGAGCCGTGGATCGGCTCGAACAGCGAAACCGCGCCGGGGTGCAGGTTGCCCGAAGCCGCGATGCCCATGCCGCCTTGGATCATCGCGCCCAGGTCGGTGATGATGTCGCCGAACAGGTTGGTGGTCACCGCGACGTCGAACCACTCGGGGTTCTTGACCATCCACATGCAGGCCGCGTCGATGTACGCGTGGTCGGTCTTGATGTCGGGGTATTCCTTGGCGACATCGGCGAAGGTGCGCGTCCACAGGTCCTGCGCACGCACCGCGTTGGCCTTGTCGATCAGCGTGAGCTGCTTGCGCGGGCGCGTGCGCGCGAGCTCGAAGCCGTAGCGGATCACGCGCTCGACGCCGCCGCGCGTGTAGACCATCGTCTGCACCGCGACTTCGTTGGCGTGGCCCTTGTGCGTGAAGCCGTGGCTGCCGGTGTAGGCGTCTTCGGTGTTCTCGCGGATGATCACCATGTCGACGTCCGCGCACCTCTTGTCCTTGAGCGGGCAGAAGGCTTCGTCGTAGAGCTTGACCGGACGCAGGTTGACGTACAGGTCGAGGTCGAAGCGCATGCGCGCGATCACGCCGTACTCGATCAGCCCCACCGGCACGCGCGGATCGCCGATCGCGCCCAGGAAGATCGCGTGCTTCTGCTTGACCTCGCTGAAGGCCGCGTCGGGGAAGATCTCCTTGGTGGCGAGGTAGTGGTCGGTGCCGAAGGGGTACGCCGTGCGGCGCGTGCGGAAGCCGTAGACCTCGGCGGCCGCGTCGAGCACCTTCATCGCCTCGCGTGTGACTTCGGGACCGATGCCGTCGCCGGCGATGACTGCGATGTCGTGTTCAGCCATGGTGGAACTCTTGCTAAGACTTGTCTCGAAAAGGAACTAGCGAGCCTGCGCCGCGAGGTTGCGGAACATGCCCGGCGTAAAGCTCGCGATGCGGCCCGCGATGGCGCTGGCGGCCACCGTGAGCGGCGAGGCGAGGTAGAGTTTCCCGGGCCCGCTGCGACCGGTGAAGTTGCGGTTGATGGCGCTGACGGTGACTTGTTCGGGGGAAGAGGACACGCCGGGGCCGCAGCCGATGCAGGCGCCGCAGCCGGGGTTGATCACGTCGACGCCGGCGCGTTCGAACAGCTCGAGGTAGCCGCGCTGGCGAGCGTAGTCTCGGACGCCTTCGCTCCCGAACTGGAGGAACATCTTGACGCCCGGGGCGACCTTGAGGCCGGCCTCCAGCGCCTCGCGCACGACTTGCGCGTACATGTCGACGTCGTGCTCCTTGCCGGCCGTGCAGGAACCGGCGTAGGCGATGTCGATCTTGACCTCGCCCAGCGCGCTGACGTCCGCGCCGTAGGTCGGATCCGAGGGCTTGGCGACCATCGGACGGATGCTCGCGAGGTCGAGCGTGTGCACGCCGCCGTCGTAGTGGGCGCCCTTGTCCGGCGCCACGAAACGAGCCTGGATCTGAGCGCGGGAGAGGTTCGGGCGCCGCGCCGCGAGCCACTCGAGCGCGAGTTCGTCGGCTTCGCAGACACCTGAGCGCGCGGAGCACTCGGTGGCCATGTTGCAGAGCGTCGCGCGCTCGTCCATCGAGAGCGTCGCGAGGCCCGGGCCGCCGAACTCCATCACGCGGTCGAGCGTGTCCTCGCGCACCGCGAAGGTGGCGAGGATGTGCAGGATCACGTCCTTGGCCGTGCAACCTGCCCCGAGCTTGCCGACGAGCTCGAAGCGGATCGACTCGGGCACCTTGACGAAAGTGAAGCCCGCGTAGGCGAGGCCCGCGTATTCCGTGGCGCCGACGCCCCAGGTGAGCGCGTTGTTGCCGCCGCCCATGCAGGTGTGGCTGTCGGTCGCCTGGATGAAGTCGCCCGGGTCGACGAAGTGCTCGCGCGCGACCTGGTGGCAGATGCCGGGGCTCACGCCGTCCTTCGCGGAGTAGTCGCGCACGCCGGTGTGGCGCTGGAACTCGCGCTGCAGGTCGCGCAGGGTTTGGATCTGCGCCTCGAAGGGCTTCATGCGCGGCACGCCCGTGGCGTACAGCAAGTGATCCTCGAAGACCGCGAACTTGGCCGGGTTCACGACCTTGTAGTTCGCGCCGTACTCGCCCTGCAGGAAGTAGTGCACCTGCGCGGTGGTGAACTCGTGGCTGTAGCCGCCGTCGACGTTGACCAGGCACGCGTCGTGCGGTTTGACGCAGCTCTTCGCATTCCCGCCGACCAAGTGGCTGGCGATGATCTTCTCGGACATCGTCATCGGCCGCGCGGGCGTCGGCGGCGGCGCGACTTTGATCTCGCCGCGTGCGTACTTCGCGCCGAACTCGAACAAGCCGCCGTTCTCGAGGATCGCGCGCGTGACCGCGTCGTACTTGCCCGTGAACTCCTCGAGCGGGATCTCCTCGCCCGCCTCGAGCCGGCGCAGCTGGTCGTAGTCCCCCATCAACTGGCCGAGGTTGATGTTGTTGCGCAGGTGGATCGGCGCGAACGAGTGCGCGATCACCAGGCCGATGCCGGACCACTTCTCCGCTTGCGGCGCGGTTTCGCGCGAGGAGCCGGTGCCCTTGCGCTGGCCGCTGACGATCACCTCGAAGCCTCCATCGAACAGCGCGCGCGAGCCGAATACACGCTGGTTCGACGCGTCCATCAGACCGGCGTATGCGTCGAGCGCGATGTCCTCGGGCTTGTGGCGGAAGCACACCCACGCCGGCGTCATCACGTCGGTGTTGATGTCGTCGAGCAACGTCGCAGGCTCGACCTGCGCCATGCGCAAGCTCGTCTCGCCGCGCAGCTGCGCGCGGATCTTCTCGACGTCCTTGAACAGGTACAGGACGCGCTTGCCCTTCGACAAACGCACGACGCGCCGCCCATCGGGCCGCGTGTGGATCAGCGGATTGCCCACGTTTCAGGCCCTCGGGTTCTTGATCAGCATCGCGATGCCCTGACCGCCGCCGATGCAGGCCGAGGCGATCCCAAAGCGCTTGCTCGAACGGCGCAGTTCGTACATCAGCGTGAGCAGCAGGCGCGCGCCCGTCGCACCGAGCGGGTGGCCGAGGCTGATCGCGCCGCCGTTGACGTTGCAGCGCTCACGGTTCAGGCCCAGTTCCTTCTCGCACGCCAGGTACTGCGCGGAGAAGGCCTCGTTGATCTCGATGCGCTCGACCTCGTCGAGCTTGACCATGGCGCGCTCGAGGCACTGGCGAATCGCCGGCACGGGGCCGATGCCCATCTCGCGCGGCTCGCAGCCGACGATGCCCCAGGCCACGATTTCGGCCCACACGTCGAGCTTGTCCGCCTTGGCGCGCTCGGCCGTCGTTGCGACCAGCGCCGCGGCGCCGTCGACGATGCCGCTCGCGTTGCCGGCGGTCACCGTGCCGTCCTTGCCGAAGGCCGCGCGCAGCTTCGAGAGCGCCTCGAGGCTCGTGTCGGGCTTGATGTGGTCGTCGGTCGTGATCGACTCGTCGCCCTTGCGGCCCTTGACGACCACCGGCGCGATTTCCTCGGCGAAACGACCTTCCTTGACCGCCGCGGCGCCGAGTTGGTGGCTGCGCAGCGCGTACTGGTCCTGTTCCTCGCGCGAGATCCCCAGGCGCTTGGCGAGGTTCTCCGCGGTTTGCGCCATGAACAGATCCGCGAGCGGATCCTTCAAGCTTCCGAACAGCATGTCGACCATGACCGGCTGCACGCCGAACGGAACGCCGGAGCGCGTGCCGTAGACGCAGAACGGGGCCTGCGACATGTTCTCCATGCCGCCGGCGAGCGCCATCTGCGACTCGCCGAGCATCAGCATCTGCGCCGCGCTGACCACAGCCTGGATGCCGGAGCCGCACAGGCGGTTGAGCGTGAGTCCACCGGCCGCTTGAGGAACGCCCGCCTTGAGCCCGACGTGGCGCGCGCCGTAGATCGCGTCGGCGCTCGTCTGAAGCGCGTTGCCGATTACGACATGGTCCACAGCGTCCGCGCTCACGCCCGAGCGCGCCAGCGCGTGCTTGCTCGCGTGGGCGGCCAGTTCGATCGCGCTGAGGTCCTTGAACTTGCCGTAGCCCGGCGTCCCGACGTACTCGCACATGGGGGTGCGCGCGCCGCCGACGAGAACGATGCTCTTGGTCATGGAGTAGCTGTGCTGGAGGGCCGTGGGGCGGCGCCCGCGACGGAGCGCTGCTGTAGCTTTTGAAGCGGGATCGGGAAAACGTTTATCGTACCCCGCAACCTGGGCCGGTCAGGAGGTGGGCGGGGCCAAATTCGGCGCGAAATTCGCGCGCCGCGGCGCGCCAACCCACGGGGCGCGGATCGCGAGTGACACGGGAGTCAGCGCCGCGGGACGGCGCGCAAAAGCGAGCGGCGCGCCGGACCCGTTCGGGCCACGGCGCGCCGCGTTCGTTTCCGCCGTTCCGGGCTACTTGCCCTGGAAGTTGGCCTTGCGCTTCTCGAGGAACGCGGCCATGCCTTCGCGCATGTCTTCGGTCGTCGAAGCCAGGCCGAACATGTCCGTCTCGATGACCTCGCCCTCCTGCTGGCTCATGTTGAGCCCGCGCGCGATCGTCTCGAGCGCGAGGCGCACCGCCACGGGGCCGCGCGAAAGGATCGTCTCGACCATCTTCAGCGTGCCGGCGCGCAGCTCGGCCGCTTCGAACAGGCGATTGACCACGCCGACGCGCCAGGCCTCTTCCGCGCCGAAGATTTCGGCCGTCAGAACCCACTCGCGCGCCACGCCGGGGCCGGCGATGCGGGCGAGGCGCTGCGTGCCGCCGTAGCCGGGGATGATGCCGAGCGAAACCTCGGGCAGCCCCAAGCGCGCGGTCTTCGACGCCGTGCGCAGCGAGCAGGCGAGCGCGAGCTCGCAGCCGCCGCCGAGCGCAAAGCCGTTGATCATCGCCACGGTCGGCTTGCCCATGCGCTCGAGGCGCGCGAAGACTTGCTGGCCGAAGAAGGCCACGTCCTTCGCCTCAAGCGCCTTCATCTTGGCGAGTTCGTTGATGTCCGCACCCGCGATGAAGGCCTTCTCGCCCGACCCGGTGATGACCACTGCGCCGACCGACTTGTCGTCCCGCAGTTGGTCGAAACACTGCGCCATTTCGCGCAGCGTCTGCGCGTTGAGCGCGTTCATCACCTTCGGCCGGTTGACCGTGACGATCGCGGCGCGACCGCCGAGCTCGCGCTCGACAGTGAGGTTCTCGAACGCCATCTGAGTTGCCGTATCGCTCATGACGTGCGCCTCTACTTGGCCGCCGGGCGCTGGATCGTGACCTTGTTGATCTTCACCGGCTTGACCGGCTTGGAGTTCTCGCCGCCGCGCACCGTCGGCGCCTTGGCGATCGCGTCGAGGGTCTCATCGCCTTCGACGAGCTTGCCGAAGGCCGTGTACTGGCGGTCGAGGAAGCTCGCGTCGCCGTGGCAGATGAAGAACTGCGAACCAGCCGAGTTGGGATCGCTCGAGCGCGCCATCGAGAGGACGCCGCGCACGTGCTTGGTGTCGTTGAACTCGGCCTTGATCTTGTAGCCGGGCCCGCCCATGCCGCTGCCCTCGGGGCAGCCGCCCTGGATCATGAATCCAGGGATCGTGCGGTGGAACACGGTGCCGTTGTAGAAGCCCTTCTCGGCGAGCTTGACGAAGTTCTCCACGTGGCCAGGCGCCTTCTCGGGGAAGAACTCGAGCTTCATCGAGCCGGCGGTGGTGTCGAGCGTCGCGGTGACGCCCGCGAGCGATTGCTTGGAGTCGGTCATGGTTGATCTCGTGCTTGTCGGCTCAGCCGTTGGCCTTGACGACGATGGCCTTTTCGATGCGCTGCACTTCGCGCGGCTTGTCACCGGCCCCACGCGGCGTGTTGACGATCTTCTCGACGACGTCCAGGCCGAACACGGTCTCGCCGAAGGCCGAGTACTGGTTGTCCAGGTGCGGCGAGGTCTTGTGCATGATGAAGAACTGGCACGAAGCCGAGTTCGGATCCGCTGTGCGCGCCGCCGAGAGCACGCCCGGCAGGTGCTTGCGCTCGTTCTGGAACTCCGCGACGAGCATGCGCGGTCCGTTGCCCGAACCCGTGCCCGTCGGATCGCCGCCCTGGATCATGAATCCGGGGATCACGCGGTGGAACGTCGTGCCGTTGTAGAACTCGGTGTACGACAGATCGAGGTAGTTGCGCACGTGGCGCGGCGCCACGTCCGGCCAGAACTTGACGAGGATGTCGCCGCGGTTCGTGCGCAGCAGCACGTAGTACTTCGAGAGCTCGGCGACCGGGATGGCCGCTTCATCCATGAAGTTGAGCCCCTTGGGCGCGGGCTCGAGCACGCTCACGCTGACCGTCGGGCCCTGCTTGGAGGCGTGGGTGAGCTTGAACGTGTTCGTGGACTTGATCTGCGAGCCGAGGTCGACGACGCCCGACACGGTGAAGCCCGCCGGCAGGTCGATCTTGCCGCCCGAACGGGCGCCGAGCGGCTTGCCGTCGAGTTCGAAGCCAGCGGCGGTGAGCATCCAGCTGTCGAGCTGGGCGCCGCCTTCGCCGGCCGTGACCGAAATCTCGACCTTGAAGGCATCGCCCGCGAGATGCGCGCTGGGCGCGCTCCACTCGACCTTGGGCTCAGCCGCGACGTTCGCAACCGCAGAAACAGCCAGGAAAATGCTTGTGAGGATCATACGCGCTTGTCTCCTTCCCACTTGTAGAAGCCCTCGCCGCTCTTGCGGCCGAGCTTTTTCTCTTCGACCTTTTTCTTCAGCAGCGCCGGAACCTGAAACGACGGATCGTTCGGGTAGCGCTTCGTCCAACCTTCGACGATCGACAGCGTCGTGTCGAGACCCACGTAGTCGGTCAGCTCGATCGGACCCATCGGGTAACCGCAGCCGAACTTCATCGCCGTGTCGATGTCTTCGGCGCTGGCGTCGCCGCGCTCGAGCATCTTCATCGCCTCGACCATGTACGGGACGAGCAGACGGTTGACGACGAAACCGGGCGTGTCCTTGCACGCGACCGGCGCCTTGCCGCAGGCCTTGCCGAACGCCATGGCGTCGGCGAACACGTCGTCGGCGGTCTTGGGCGTGCGCACGACTTCAACCAGCTTCATCAGCTGCACGGGATTGAAGAAGTGCAGGCCCACCATGCGCTGCGGACGGCCGCTCGCGTCGCCCATCTCGCCGATCGGGAACGAGCTCGTGTTCGAGGCGAAGATCGTCGTGGGCTTGCACAGCTTGCCGAGTTCGGCGAACAGCGCGTTCTTGACGCCCAGGTTTTCGACGATGGCCTCGATCACGAGGTCACAGTCGGCGAGGTCGGCCTTGTTCGTCGTGCCCTTGATGCGCGCGCGCGTCGCGGCGGCGTCGGCCGAAGCCTTGGCCTTCGCGTCGGCCTCGTTCGCCTTGCCTTCCTTGACGGCCTTTTCCGCGGCCTTTTCGGCCAGTTTCGCCAGGCTCTTGTCGATGCGCGCGAGACCGCTGTCGAGGAACTTCTGCTCGGCCTCGAGCGCGATCACTTCGAAGCCGCCCTGCGCCGCCACCTGCACGATGCCGTGGCCCATCAGGCCGCAGCCGACGACGCCCACCTTCTTGATAACCATGTCGCTTGAGTGTCCCTGGAAAAGGCCTGAGAAAAGCTCGAGAGGAGCCGGAGTTGTCTAGTCGCGTTCGAAGGCCACGGCGAGCCCCAGACCGCCGCTGATGCACAGCGTGGCGAGTCCGTGGCGCGCGTTGCGGCGCTTCATTTCGTGGAGCAGCGTCACGACGATGCGCACGCCCGTCGCGCCGATCGGATGGCCGAGGCTGATCGCACCGCCGTTGACGTTGAGGCGCGCCGTGTCGAAGTCGAGTTCGCGCTGGCAGGCGAGCACCTGCGCGGCGAAGGCTTCGTTGAGCTCGACGAGCTCGTAGTCGCGCGGCGCGAGGCCGCTCAGCTGCGTCAACTTACGCAGCGCGGGAACGGGCCCGACGCCCATCACCTCGGGGCGCACCCCGGCCTGCGTCGCGTGGCCGAGCGTCGCGAGCGGCTCGTAGCCCAGCTCGCGCGCGGCCTCGGCGCTCATCACCAGCAGCGCCGCGGCGCCGTCGGTGATGCCGCTCGCGTTGCCGGCCGTCACCGAGCCGTTCTTGGCGTCGAACACCGGCGGGAGCTTGGTCATGTCGGCGAGCGTCGCGTTGTCGCGCGGGTGCTCGTCGCGCTCGATGCGCACCGGGCCCTTCTTGCCCGGGATCTCGATCGCCGCGACTTCCGCATCGAAACGGCCCGCTTCGCGCGCGCGCTGCGACTTGAGCTGGCTGTCGAGCGCGAACTGATCCTGCTCCGCGCGCGAGATGCCGAGATCCTTCGCCAGCTTCTCGGCCGTCTCTCCCATCACCATGTTCGAGAGCGGACAGACGAAGCCGTCCTTGTACATGCCGTCGACGACCGGCTGGTGCCCGAGGCGGTAGCCCTTGCGGAAGTCGGGCAGCAGGAACGGCAGGCGGCTCATGCTCTCCGTGCCCGCGGCGATCGCGATGTCGCAGCGCCCGGCGCGGATCGAATCGGCGGCGAGCAGCAGCGCCTTGAG
>Ga0169931_10004954_pt1 | contig 20517 bp, 28 predicted proteins | sample Kivu_15m_20L_FD_129675 | JGI IMG/M metagenome (GOLD analysis project Ga0169931, IMG submission 129675) | Freshwater microbial communities from Lake Kivu, Western Province, Rwanda to study Microbial Dark Matter (Phase II) - Kivu_15m_20L... | ecosystem: Environmental > Aquatic > Freshwater > Lake... | reverse complement strand
GGTATTGTCGTTGTTAAGAATGTAGCTGGTAAATTTCAAATGCTGCGGATCTAAATCGGCTAAGTCAGTTTCGGGAATACTGATACGGGCCACGCCCTTGATACATGCAGTACTACCGTCATCAACTACAGTGGCATCATATGTTTCTATTTCTCTACTGGTTTGATCCATAAGAACAAATTTAACAGTTTTGCCAAATATGTCTACACGTTTTTGATCGGCGTTTTTAACTTCTAGTTCTAGGACGTTATCAACGCCTTTATAAATTTTTATAGGTTTCTGATACACAATTTTCCACTCCACTGGGCATGTCGAAGGATCTAGCGCCACATTTGCTATGACCTCAATTCGGTTTGGATATAAATAACTTGAAATTTTTTGCATTGGGACAATCCTTAAACATATTTATCATGCCTAAGAAGCTTAAAGAAACAACAGAAGAACATTTACCATTTATCAGTGTCATTAACTACGGTGAGCAGGAATATGTAGGGATTATTATAAATCAAGACCAGTATGTTACTAGTTTTTATGATATCAATGCTCTAAGAACCCCTGAAGAAAAAAACGCCTTTTTATTAGTGGGTGAAACTTGGTGGTGGGAAAGCAACAGGCAAGTCCCTATTAACATTTTCTTAAGATCAGAAATTGAGCCTTTTAGATACTGTGTCAAAACATTTAACAGCAAAGATGTGCGTATATTATTGGGTCCTGTTGTAAATTTACTCAATCTCAGTGTACGCAGAGTTAAGAGAAAAAATGTACAGTTAGTTCGTAAAACTCGTTAACTATATCCGTAGCTGATAATTTCACAAATTTGATTCATTTGCACAACAATGGCGTGTGCATAGGCCACAGCATGGCTCTTCTTAAAACTATAACTGTCTTCAGTTTTTGTCCAAATTTCATCCTTAATACTATCCCATCCATCAGTTTCTACTTTAGATTGTAAGTGTTTTTTGCCTGGCCTAATAACAGCTAAAAACATAGCCAATTGCTCAATGTTTTGAGGTTTCATTTTAGCTATCAAATTATGATAACCATTGACATGGAATATTAGATCACAAAAATCTTTCTGTTCAAGCAAGTCCCATAAGGGTTCAGTGGTCATTAATCTTACCAGTTGATCTTCATTTTGAATTTTTTCATAGATACTGACATTTAAGAAATCAACTTTAAAATATCCGCGATCTTCAGCAGTTTTATAATCAATGCCTGCAATATTAGTTACAGGATCTACAGGTATACTATGAGGATACACGCCTGTATTATGATGTGTGACGACGCCATCGTTAACACGTCTTGCTTTGACATGTTGTACTATCTCTAAAATTTTATCTCTATTAGCAAAGTCGATATCAATATCAGGCATTACAGATTTGACTCCTTAACTACTTGTTTAACTAACTCTACATCACTAGGATGTTTAGCAAACTTTTTACGCCAAAACTCTGGGTCAATAGTTGAACCCACAGCACTTAATTGTTCGTCATTAAAGTTGCCTAATAGTTTTTTACCACTTACACAGTTAAGAACTAGCCATGGACTGATCTTGCCATCTTTAATATCAAACACTGCTCTACTGACACTGACGTAATTAAAATAGTGATTCCAGACACTGTTATTATTTTCTGCCCACTCCATCATGTGGCCAATAGTTCTTTGTAGTGCTACCTCAACTGGTTCACTTTTTACAAGATACAGTACATATTGTTCATATAGTCCATCTCTGCACCAGTGATCTAATTTAACTCCGCTTTTAACTACGTAGTCGATATATTGATCTGGATATAAGGGATTTACATTGTGTACAAAACTGCCAAATTTTATAAAAGCATTGTAATACGGACTACGTGCAAAATCTTCATATGTTTTAGGCACATCTTGTTTTTGTACTAGTTGATAAAATCTAATATACGCTTGGTAACCAACTTGTACATGTTTTTCATTACGTGCCAAATGTCTACGTTTTTGTTCACACATATGTACTATCAAAGTTTTTTCTTTCATAAACTTTGAATCACAATGCGGACAAGTGTACTGTTGTTCCATTAATTTAAACATTAGAAATATTTGGCTATTTTCTTTTCGTCCCAACATTCTTCTTCAGCTAATGCTTTTAGTTCTTTAGTAGAATAAATTTCAGCCATTAGTTCAAGCTCATCAGATTTTTTATTAGGGTATAATTCTTGAAGAAGTTTTAAACTTTTTGTTTCGCCTTTTTTCCTTTTAAAGCCAATCCATTCATGATAGAACACAGTCTTTGCATCATAATTACACATACACAGTAATTGCCAAAGCAATTTAGGATGTTTTTGTAGAGTAGACCAATGTTTATTAAAATACTCGTTAACTGCTAGAACAAAGTGTTCTTGTTTTTCTTTGTTAGATACTTTGACGTTACTGATATATCTATTCAATATGAACAATTCTTGTTTTAATGCCTTACGCTGGTCGTCATCCATTTCGTCCCACAGTTCCTTGGCATTTAAATCAACTGCGGCTAGTTTTTCTTTAAGCTCTATTTTGGCCATAATCTTTACTCAATTTATGTATTATTATAGCACGTTCAAGAGCTTTTTGCAACACTGGATTTGTTCGAGCATGTAGGGCAATTTCATGCCAATTTATATCTTCAAAAAGATCATATTGATACCCAATAACAACTCTTTCGTTGTGCGGCTTACCATGTTCTCTAGCATAAACTGTTTTGCCGCCATCTGGGCTTTCGTAAATATATGTTACACCTGGTTTAAGAGTTCCCATTTTTTTCTAAAGTTACAGTATATTTTACAACTTGAATGGATGGTCCCTTTTTAGGTTGAGCCAAATATTCGTGTGTATTTTCATTGTACATTTTCCAGCCTAATACAGATGATAATTTGTTTTTCCACCAATCAGGCGTTTCCACTATAAGATGTGCGTTTCTTCCATCAGGCAAACATTTTTTTGCTGGATGACATGCTATCAAATGATACATGACTTTATTAGTTCTATTTGCTAAATCTAATAGTGTTTCGTTAAGCAGATCAGGTTCAACGTGTTCTAGTACATCAGTACTAATAATCATATCAACATTGTCAGGAAGAGCATCAAACCCTTCTCTACCTGGATCATAGCCGTAAACTTTTAAATTGGGATATGTTTCTTTTAGTGCAGTAACAACGTTGCCTTTTCCACATCCAAAATCTAAAATACTTTGAATATCATATTCTTCAATACATCTTGCAACTTCAGAAGGAATATTTGCTCTATTTCCAAATGCCTTACTCTCATGAAGTTTTTTTAAACTTTCTGCGTAATCAGCTGTTACTGTCATTTACTAAACCCCACAGTCTCTCTTTCAATATCTTCGTGATCAAATTCGGCCCAATATAGCTCAAAAGCTATAGTATCTTCAATGGCTTCAAATTGATGAAACTCGCCTGGGGCAACTTTTGTATATTGTCCTGCTGTTAGTATAGTTTCATCTACTAGATCATAATTATTTTTCCAAACACGAATAATCATTTTTCCAGACTCTACAAAGAACCCGTTCCATTTATACTTGTGTTTGTGTTTGCTACATACACCACCTGCTTTAGCTTCAATACGATGAAACTCTAAAACACCATTAGCTTCTAATAATTCAGTTCGACCCCACACTTTACCTGCTATCATGATTTTCCTTTTATTGCGTTCATTCTTTGTACTTTGTCATAATAATCCCTACAGTCAGTACAGCAGAATGCACCCTCTGTGGGTTCTTCGCAGGCCAAACAAAATCCAGTTTTCACTGGAGCTTTTTGTCTCTTAGCTAATGCTTCTGCTAGTTGTGCTTCTTGTAGTTCTTGTGACTCATCAATCCAATCGCTCATACTACTTCCTTATAACAGTTTACTAATATCAATAATCTCGCTCTGTCTACTTATCTCCTTGACAAAATAAGCACAATTTGGTTTTTCTTGATATCCTAATGGCGTTGCGAGTAGTTGATTATTACGCATCTTAGGAAAGTACCATTTTACATCGTTGTAAAAGTTTACAATCTCGATAGGTTTAAACTCTACTCTAAAACTACTTAAAGGATTAAAAATCAGTGCTTCAAACCCACGGTCATTTAAACTAGTCAACGGTAGTATCTCGACGTCGCAACCGCTACTGCTGTCGCCTACTGCAATACTCCAATCGATAGGCATTGCTACTTCCTCATTGCCAATTTTTAACACCATCGCTGGACTATTAAAACTTTCTAAAAATATTAAAGGCATAAAGAAAAAGTCGGGTTCTTTAGGATCACTGTTATCAAGAACAGCGAATCGTGTGCTTTCATCTACCTCATCGGGCAAGTTGTTTAGTGAAAACAGTTTGTTATCTAATGTTAATATTTGCATATCTATTTTTGCCAATCCACTTTCTCAAGTGTGAACGGATACTTGGCCTCCTTATAATATTTCTTTCGTTCTGTCAAATGCCTCTTGGCATATTTGCAAGTGCTGGTTATGTCCCAGATTTGGACAAAATCTTTGTCTTCAGCTTTACGTATTCCGCGCCCGATACTTTGGATAACACGGACAAAGCTCTTACCGGGTTCCAACAGTACCAGATTAAAAATACGGGGAATATTAATACCCACCGCGGCAACCCCGTAAGTAGCCACGATAATTTTGTTATCACTAGTCTTGACTTCATCATATTCTTCCTTACGGTCTTTGGTCTTTACTTCGCCGGAAATAAACACACTGTCTGTTAGTTCATTGACGAGAAATTTGCCACTATCGATTCTGTTAACTAATACTAATGTGTTACCGCTCTTAGATACTTCCCTAATTAAGTTGCTGATATATAGCATACGATCTTCGTTGGTGACCAAATACTTCAATTCATCTGCATACTGTTTGAATTCAGGCAAGTCGATGAGTTGTACGACATTTACATGGCAATTACTTAACACACCCTTTTCCTGTAATTCGTGTGCCTTAATGCCACCGATCACAGGCCCAATACTGGCAAAAATGCTTTGACTCTCGTAGTCTTCTTTAGGTACAGTGCCAGTCAATCCCCAACGTATGCAGGCATTGCTGAGATTTTTTGTTAGCAAATTTTTTAACACTTCGGCCTTGGCCATATGCACTTCGTCAACAATCACAGTCTTAACGCCATCTAAAAATTCAGCCAAAGTTAATATGTCATGTTCAACATTTTTACTTTTTTTATCTAATATGTTAAGACTCTGCCACGTGCAAATAGTGTGTGTTTTGTTTAGATCTTTTCTATCACCGTAGTAAACGCCAACATCGAGACCCACGTTAACAAAATCTTCTTCAGTCTGTTCTACTAGACTTTTATTGGGAACTATAACGATAGTCCTTCCATATTTTTCACAGATATTAGCCAATGTTGCTGTAGTGATAGTTTTGCCCGCCCCTGTGGCAATCTCTTGTAGGCTCTGTGGATTTTCTAAAAATTTGTTTATAGCTTCGACTTGATAGTCACGTAGCACAATGGGTTTGCCTTCTTCTACATGACCCTTAGGCCAAACTTTGCCTCTGTCTGCCCAATATGTTTCCGTTACTGCGGTAAATTTAAAATTTACAGGCTGTCTTAGATCTTCTACTTCACCAATTTCAATATTCATTGAAGCAAGTATCTCAATAATCTTTTCTAATTGGTTCAAATATCCATTACCACCAATACCAAATAGACTATTGTGACCATCCCAGCGACCTAACTTATATGCAGGATGGTAACGTGCATATGGAATTTCGTATTTGAATGCATTGGCAAGTTTGCGCCTTGCTTCTACGGGCAATCCTTCTAATTTTATGTTTACTTCATCTTTTATCACTAACTTACACGATGGCATCTACATTTCCAATTACTGGTTTTGTTGGTGTATAGTATACAATCAAATCACATTCATTGCAATACACGCTGGTTTTATTATTTCTTAAATTATTTGTAAAACTGATTACAGATTTTGGGTACCAATTGGTTTTTAACAAAAATTTAGGTATTTTTCCATTGCTTAAGATAGTTAGTTTATTATCACTATCTAACTTTTTGTTGTAACCATACTCGGCAACAAGTTTATTAAACTCGGCGCCTTCACCAGTATTATCAAATCTAAAATAAACACCAGTGTTACCACGAAAATTCAATGAATCCATAGTTTTTTTGATAATTTTTAGGTTTTCTAAGCTGGCTTTTGGGTTATACTCATCTAAAATTATCAGTACTGGCAACCTGTTTAATCTTCTTAAAGTCGATGCTAACTCTGATGTGGTAAAGTTTTCTGAATTTACAAAAATTTGACTATTTTTTCTTGTTGAAATTTTGTATAGCAGACTATTTTCGTCAATACCCTGTATTTTTTTGTTATAGGTGTATTGAAACTTGATTTTTCTATCAGTTAAGAACAGAGGGTCTCTGCTGTTTGCTGAACCAATATCAGCTACTAACTGTTTTTTTAAATTTTCGTCAATTGATTGCTCAATGTCAAATTGTTTTTCAACTTCATCTAAATTTATGTTTTTAATTTTTTGATAAAAATCAGAAATTTCAGTAGATTTCTCAAAATTATACTTTTTTAGTGTATCTATGGTCCTGATTAGATTTTTTTCAGTCAAAGAAATATGATATTCACTACCGACTACTGAGTGAAGTGGGCCTTCTGAATTTTTTTGTAATTCAATAATTGCTTTTTTCAAATCCTTTGTGTAAGTGGCTTTGATAGTGATTGTTGGCTGATTAAAATTTGTGGTTTTTAGATAAATTTTCCTGATTTTTTCAGGATTTTTGAAATTTCTTGACCATAACGGCAATTTAACAACACTAATTAAATCAGCGCCTACAAAGTTCAAATGTTCTAAATTTTCTTTTAGAATTTTTATGGACAAGTTACCTTGATTACTGGTAATATAATTTGAAGTTTTTAACAACTTGGCTATATTTGCCAAAATATCTCGGTCTTTTTTAGATATAGAGGGGCTCAGATTAGCAAAGCCATAATTTTCTATTTTAAAGATAATATCGTCAACAGTCATCATATGACTATTATAACACTTTGATAGGCAAAGTCAAGTTTTTAGTTTATCTATTAATCTTGCTAGTGGTAAACCTTGGGCAATTTCGTCAATAGTCCATTCAGTGTAAGCAATATTGTTGGCCCACTGCTGCCTGTCTGGCATATCGGGGTCTTCTATGCGAGCTAGTCGCAAATTTGCCACAGGAGCGGCCAAACTTTCTGGTCCTGTGAAAATTGGAATGCCATTTAACACTGCTTGAGTAGCTGGATTACTGCTCCAATTAATAACACACCATGCATCGCTTAATTGTTTTTCAAAATCATAGTCATCATAGCTACCTGCTATGTGTCTTGGCTGATTAAAATACACATCATTAAAATCGTTGATAGTTTGTTGTGTCCATTTCATATCTAGTGGACTGCGTGGATGTGGCCTAACGCGAATATCTCGATCAGTATACTGACGAATTTCACTGATTGTCTTAGTCACCCACTCTTGCATGGGCGGCATGTCACGCCATTGGTGACTTCGATCATTTTGACCGCAAATTAAAATATATCTTGGTTGATAACTTTTTAATCTCCAAGGTTGTATCTTAATTTTCATACTTCTTAAACGATCACTGATATTTTCAGTCTCATGGCCAAAATATGCTTCACCATTTATGCCACCTATTCCCACTTTCCATGTTTGATTTCTAATTAATCCGCCAACTTCTAATACAATTACCTTTTTTCCCTGCTTGATAAAATGATCCATGACTTCTTTGTTCTTGGACATCTTACCATTCCACAATACGCTCCATATTACGGCAACATCTGGCATGTCCATATGACCACCAACAGCCGTATGGCCCAATTTTTGCACACCTTGTTCAAAAGCCGCAAACACTGAGCCCGAATTTAATGCACCGAAGTCTTTAAATAAACCAAAGATCATAAGTCATCCATAAATAGTAGTATATTTAACGATTTAAGGAGTTAGTTTTGAGAAAATTTGTTGCTGTTACTACATTTCATCAAAAAGGCCTACAACAATACGGACAAAATTTTATAGATACGTTTATAAAAAATATTCCTATGGAATTAATGGTTTTTACAGAAAATTGTACGCCGTACGTACATGAAAATCATAAAAATAAAATTCATGTTTATGATTTACACCAACAAAGTCCTGAAATCGTAACATTTAAAGAAAAATATAAAAATGATCCACGTGCTAATGGCCAGGGTCCTGATCCTAATCGTAAAGATGCTAAAAAACCGTTTAAATGGGACGCAGTTCGTTTCAGTCATAAGGTTTATTCAATATTTGCAGCCGCAAAACAGACAGATGCAGATATTTTGATATGGATGGACGCCGATATTATATGTCACAGCAATATGCCAAGAAATTTTTTAGATAATTTTGTTCCTGAGGACACGGGCATTTGTTATTTAGGTAGACACAACAAATATAGTGAATGTGGGTTTTATTCTTTGAATTTACGTGATCCAATGGTAAGAAAATTTTTAGAAGATTTTCAAAAAATGTGGGATGATGCAGAAAATGGCATTTTTACCTTAAAAGAATGGCATGACAGCTATGTTTTTGATATTGTTAGAGAACGTTTAGAAAAAGAAGGGCTTAAAACACATAACTGGAGTCAACATCTTGTAGATATTAGGCCTAATCCAAAAAATAGTCCCGGTGAAGGACATCCATTAATCAATACAGATTTGGGTGCTTACTTAGATCACTTAAAAGGTGATAGAAAAACGTCAGGAAAAAGTTACAGAGTGGATTTAGCTGTACATAGAAAAGAATTATACTGGGCAGGCATAAGATGAAAATTAATTTACTTCAAAATTTTTTTAAAATTTTTGATCTATACTTACCACAGAATATCTGCGAGATAGGAACACACAATGGTAGCAGTGCCATACAATTTATAGATTATCTATTCCCAAAAGTTCATAGATTACACTATACAGGTTATGATCTATTTGATTTAGCAGATAAAAATACCGATGCACAAGAACATAATGGCAAAGGGCCCGGTAATTTTAAATTAGCTGACAAGGCTTTGACAAAAAGAAAAGAAAAATACGGGAAAAGATTTAGTTATGAACTTATCAAAGGTTACACAAAAGACACCTTAACTAGCCCAGTAGCATATGATTTTGTATATATTGATGGTGGGCATAGCTACGAAACTGTAATGCATGATTATTTTATGGTAAAAGAAAGCACAGTAATTGTGTTTGATGATTATCAAATTGAAGGTGTTAAGCAGGCAATAGATGAAATTACATCTAATTTATCTGCTAGTCATGAAATCATAGAAATGACCATGCCAGAACGACCAAAAAGAAAACAACTTGCTCTATTAAAATGGCAGGGTGCTAGACACAATCAAATTGCTTTATTAAAATGACAATAAATTTTTTGTCTTTTGGGGGTGAGAAGTACGGTGTTAATGCCTTTACTCTGGGAGGTAATGGCAAAATTGTATCTGTTGAAGAGGCAATGAGTAATACGTCTTTACCTATGTGTTGGGCTGGGAGATATAAGAAAACCTTACATACACATTGTAAAAAACATAACTTAGATTTTTATAATTTAGATAGTGCCTATTTTTCAAACAATAAATTAAAAACTTATTTTAGAGTATCAAAAAACTCTTATCAAAACATAACAGATGTCATAGACCGGCCTTCAGATAGATGGAATTCCTTTAATATCAAGTTGACTAATTTAACTAGGGGTGATGATATTGTTATTGTTCTACCTGATGAAAAAAAACTTCATATTGAAAATTTAGCACCCAGTGTAAATGACTGGCTAACATCAATTATTTACGAAATAAAAAAATATTCAGATAGGCCTATACGAATTAGACAACGTCCTGCATCTAGAGGAGAAAGAGTTGTTAGTGATACATTTTTAAACTTTATTTCTAAAAATACATATTGTGTTATTGGACATTCCTCTAATGCACTAGTAGAATCGGCAATGTATGGCATACCTGTTATAAGTGTAGGGGAATCAGCAACGTGTAGCATATACAACAGTGATATTTCAAAAATAGAGGAATTGTCAGTAGTTGATAACGATATTAAAATGCGTTGGATTTATCACTTATCTTATAGTCAATTTACCAGAGAAGAATTATCATCTGGTATGTATTTCGACCTTAATTAATTTTATCTAACTTTTAGTAATTTTTTATAAGGACCATGCCCAAACCATCGGCCAAAAGCAGATTCATCTAAAGGTTTATTTTTTCCTTCTTTAGGTGCAAAAATAAAAACTCTTTTTGATTTGTTAATGATCATATCATAGTTTTTATTTTCAAAAAACTTACAAATTTCGTCAATGTCCTCATTGATTTCAAATATTACCCAAGGCTGCTGTTCTGTGATTATTTTTTCAGCACCTAATACAACTGGTAGTTCATGACCCTGTACATCAATTTTAATTAAAGAACAGTCAGTAATGTTCTGATTATCTAAAGTAACTACATTTACTTCATATTGTTTTCTTTTCATTGGTGAGTTAGAACTAACTAGTTTTGAATCTCCACAATTTTTTACAGCATCAGAAAAATAAGCAACGCCATTAGTATTACTAACAGCATACGGACGTATTTCTGCTCGGTCTTTTAAATTTTGTTCTAAACATTCTCTATTTCTAGGGCTTGGTTCAAAAGATATTATGCGTTTAAAAAACGGAGACATTGCTATGGACCATATGCCTAAATTTGCTCCAACATCAACAAATGTTTCTTTATTTGGAATAAACTTTAATATACTATCTCTATGTCGCTGTTCATAAGTTGGCTGATCTACTGATTCGTCTAATGACACATGAGTAGTCATTTTTATATCGCCTTCTGGTACATGCCAACCGTTATCTAATTTTATCATACATATCTCTTAAAAAATGTCCAAGATTCACCTGATCTAAGTTCTTCAAAGTTCCAGTGACACATACTAATTTTTTCTATCCATGACTGCCGATCAAAGAATTCAGGGTTTTCAATTTTACTTATATCTAAATTTGCAGCCCCAAAACTTTGACTATTTTGTGGCACAGGATCAGTTAAAAATGCTGGAACTCCCATAATTAAACTTGCAACACTGGGGCTACTATTGTATACCACAGTGGCCCAAGCATTAATTAAATCATCTGTTAGTTTTTCTTTTTGACTTAACAGCACATTTTTATGATGCAATTTGATAAAGCCTTGTGTTTTTTTATCTCCTGGGTGTGCTCTAACAATTATTTTTCTATCACTGTATTGTTTAATCTTAGTAACAGTATCATTTAGCCATACTAACGAATTTAACCCTTTCATACTCCAGCCGCCGTTTCTCTGTAAACAAATTAAAATATGATCTCCGGAATTTCTATATGGTTGCAAACTTATGTTTAAATTTTTGCTGATTTTTTGCCAACGAGTTGGGTCAATATCTCTATCAAAATAAAATCCAGTAGTTGGAAAAACTCCATCAAAACTATATCTTAAATAGTGTTGAGAATTTCCTGGATCTGCAAATAAAAATAAATTACTGTCTACTATTAATGATTTTTTACCTGTATTTTTTTGCAATATCAGTGCTTGTTTTCTTAAATTCAAGTGTGGCATGTTTTTACCATCTTCATGAACAAATCCTTGAATAAGAGCCACATCACAGTTTATAGGATTAAATCCTCTATGTGCAGTTGCAGTATCGCCGCAGGCATTTACACCCTGACAAAAATAGTCTAGAATCAAAGGTTTTTCAGGATTTTTATTATTAGGTGGAATACCACTATAATATGCGACTGCTGTTAATTTAGACATGATGTTGCTTTACGATATTCACTGCAATACCGTTTATTAGTTCCTCATAGGTAAATTGACTGTAGCTTAACATACATAACCATTGTGCTAAATGAGGTTTATATAAATTGTTCACATCAGAAATTTTACTCCTACTAACTGAATTAGATATGTGTTTTCCTAGTGTTATTACTGGTATTCCTGCCCATATAGATTCTACTGCGGCGTTTGAATTAATGTTTATTACACAATAGTAATCATCATCACAAAGTTCGTTATATAAATTTGTTCTAACTGTTTTGCTTAATTTTTCTCTAATTACTATTTTTTTATCTGTATATTTTTTTAATTCAGAAATGATATTTTTCTTCCAAGATGCTATATCAATAGCAAAAGTTTTGGCACTAAACTCGCCTGGTTCTATAATTAATATCTTATCACCGCCATTTCTCCATGGTAAAGGAAAAGATTCAAATATACCAAGTCTATCAACTGGCGCTTCAAAATATGTGCTGTGGTGTAGATTATTTTTTACTAATCTATGCCAGATTTTGTTCTTACCATTTAAAAAATTTGTGTACCCAGTATCTATAAACCAAAAAGGTAAATTTCTACTCATTTTGTCTAGCAACATTTCTTCGTTTCCGTCCATGTTTCTAAACAAGCAATTTTTAGTGTTATCTGAATAATCACTTCGTCTTATTAATTGCGCCTGTGAATCTATATGCAATCCTGTGCTTTTTACAAAGTTTTTCTTTTTATCTTTCAGATAAAAATCTAAAATTTTATCTTTGCCTAAAGTGTCGACAAAATAATCAATGTTGTTGTTTATTAAATTAAAATTTTTTTTCTTTTCTTTTTTAATTAATTCTTCAATAAGTTTTATGTGATTAAAAAGATCGCTTTCAACTAGGGCAGCTACTCTTTGTTTAAACTTTGGTATGAATTTTTCTCCTACAAGATACTTTTCATCTATAGAAGATATATATTCTTCAGTCTCTGTCCATGATATAGGAACGTTTGCAAATTTCTTTGCGTAGTCAATTTTTTCAATTAAAAAATCGATTATTTCTTTATTACTTAATAAAAGGTACATTAAAATTCCAATGTTCTAAAAGAAGCCTATAGGCATGGCCGTTTTCAAATTCAAAACTAGAAACTTGTCCATATGCTAGATGACATGCCCAATCAAAGATCAAATCTTTGTCTGGAAAATACGGATTTTCAACTTTTTCTATTTGTTTTTCGCTGACAGGATCGGCGGCATTAGGTGCTAAAGTTATAACTGGAACTCCATATAACACACTTTCGCTGGCGGCAATACTATTATATGTTATGGCACAATATGCTGAATCTAAATCATCAAATATTGTATTTTCTATTATACGTTGTGTTCTTCCTATTTTATTTCTAACTCTTATAGGCCTATCAGTATATTGTTTTAATTTTTCAATAGTTTGTTGAACCCACACGTCATTGTCTATACCATAAAATTTAGCAGACTTTGCACTTGCTGGTATTAATAATATATCACTGCCTTCTTTTTTTCGTTTAGGTATTTTATATTTGTGATATTCCCAGCGATCAGCAGGCCTTTTTATAATACTATTGTGTTGTAATCCATTTTTAACAATTCTGTGCCAAATTTTAAAACCTTTAAAATTGTTCACATCTCTGTAGTTACCCCAATATCCAGTATCCATGTACCAGTATGGCAAATTGTGTTTATACCTATATCTTAAAATTTTTCCTGCAATGCCCCTTAAAAACATAGGGTCTGTACTGTCATCTTTTTTAAGATCAGAAATTATAGCCAATTCTATTCGATTATCCTTTACACCAGCATTTAACATCTGTAAAAGATACGAGTCATTTTGAGTCCTCCACTTAATCATTTAAAAAGGTACTCCTGTTTTTTTACTGTCATCTTGTCTTAATTTTCTATCGAATCTTAATAAAACATCTTCTATGGTTTTATCTTTATCAATAGCATTTATTGTTTTATCTATCAAACCTAGCAGTCTGCCACTGTCTTTTTGATTTGCTTTTAGATGTCTAAAATAATTATTAAGTACAGTATCTTTTAATGGTGATTTTGCATCCGAACCAGAATTAAAATCCCAAATTTTAATTTGATCTTTTAAAATATTCAAAGTTTTGGCATAAACTGGAGCATCATACGGCTTGGGGTATATTGTATTATCGAAAATTTTTTTAAAATATTGATTCGTATATTCGTCTATAATATTATTATTTTTTAATGTATTGATACTGTAAAAACAAGAATCAGCATGTGGTTTTATATCTTTAACTGATAAAATACTTGCATCGTAGTTGTTATCTATAAATTGATTTATAATTTTTTCTGGATCACTGAAACAAATTAGATCAGCGTCGAAAAAAGTCACAATGCCTTTAAACTCTTTACATGCTTCGGTCCACGACGCAGCCTTCCAAATAAAATTTTTTGCTCTGCCAGTCAAAGTATAATATAAACTTTTCCATTGTTCATCTAAATTAATTTTTTTAACAATTAGTCTATTATAATAGGAATCATCCCAATTAATAATTTGATGAGGTTTATCCCATATGGGTAAAAAGTTTTCTGCATAAAGAATAATATTACCTTGTTTACAATTTTTTAACCATGATTGTAAAGTTTTAAAACCTAAAGAATCAAAATATTCTTGATTCATTGTTGTAATATAAATCTTATTCATTGAAATATTTTTAAAAGTTTTTCAAAAGGAACACCTTGTCTAACTTCATCTTCACGCCATTGACAATAGCTTAATTTTGAAAAAATATCTTCTCTGTTAGAAGGAGTGGGAGGATTAATTATATCCTGTAATTGGTATTTTGCAAATTGATTTTGTAGGCTAGAATCAGATAAACTTATCACAGATATGCCGTTATATAAGCAGTCAATAGCATAAAGACTATTAAACGTTACTACACATTTGTAGTCTTTGACAAAGTTGTTGTCGCGACTTATAGTATGTTTAATATATTTTTCAGAGAGTTTTCTATTTTGTGTGGGATTATTTAATGGGTGGGGTCTTAAAATGATTTTTCTAAAACCTAAATCTTTTATACTATCAATTACAGAATCCAACCATTCAATGTATCTTGGAAATGGTTTTTCAATTTCTTCGCTGTATAAAGAATTTAAACTACTGTCACTGAATTTTTGTAAAGCAATAGCAATACTAGTACCACTGTGCTGCCACTCATTAATTTTTAAATTATATTCTTGTTTTATCCATTCCCACCGCTCATTGCTATCATCGATAGGATATATGGCTTCTGGAAATAGATAATCATTCCAACTTAGTCTGTACCATTTATATATTTCATCATCGATAAATCTAAACACAGGACTTTCGATTACTAATATAGGTTTTCCAGTTGTTTTAATTTTTTTATATAATTCTTTGTCAGATTTAAACTGGTTATAGATATTTGTCTGTACAAAAAAATCACAGCCCCAATCCAATGCTTCTTCGACTGTGTAAAAAAGATTTGTTTCTATGCCATGACAACTTAGTCCTCTAGATACTGGACCAAAATTTTTGACTGTACCAGAAACTGCTGCCGCTTTCATAGAGTCCTTTGTTGACAGTATTCTGTATAGATTCTTTCACGATGCCATTCGTCACAAAAGTCGCCCTGATCTGCAAATTCATGAAAGCATGGGGAACCGAGTGTATAGTGTATTAACTTTGCTTCAGGATTATGATCATATTCTATATCTAACCAATTCCATTCTTTAGGTAACTCGCCAACTAGCTCATCTGATAACCAACTAAATCTATGGACCTGAGCACCTGTGGCATTTTGTATAAATTCTGGAGTCACAACAGCATTAGCAGGATGAGCACAGTTCCATAATATTACACTGCTCCAATTTTTTCTTGGATAATTTTCATTTTTTGATCCAAGATATTTTTCTGTCATTTTAGTCTTATAATCATGTTTGACCACCATTACTGCTTTTGAATCATCTCTTAGATCCCATAATTTGTTTATATCATCTCTAAGAATCATATCACCATCAATAAACAGAGCCCATCCCTTGTAGTTCATTAAGTGTGGTACAAGGAATCTGCTGTAGATAAAATGATTACTGCCATCAGTATGTTTTTCTTCGTAGCCTTTGAGTATGTTCAATGCCAACGCACTTACTGATACAGGCTGACTACTATGTCTAATGATACTGTTATGACAAACATGAAATGCTATTGCTTCTCTTGGATCATAGCCTATAAAAATCGGAATCATTTTCTTTCTATATCCTCTTCAACACAATTATCACCATACTGAATCTCAATGATGCGTAGGGGTTTGTCAGTTTCATTACACAGTTGGTGCCACTCATTGTTTGCTATCCATGTATGATCAAACTGCGTAAATTTACCTACTAGCTCAGCATCGGTCTTACGATTTAGTGTGTAAACAGTGGCTTCGCCCTCACTGACAAACCAAAATTCTGCACGACTTCTATGACGTTGCATACTAAGACTTTGTCTAGGATCAACAGTTAGTTCTTTTAATTTTACTTCTTTGCCCACTTCATGAAGTACTTTGTAATAGCCCCAAGGACGTTCAGTTTTAGGTTTACGCCATTCTTCTAGTATCCAACTACTAGAATTCTTTTTATCTTCTCCACCTATTCCAAAGGCAAAACTAACACGTTCGTCAGTAACAGCCATTTCAGGAATATTTTCTGGAGTACGATCGCCACCGTTGGCAAAGATAATAAAAGATTCTGGTTCTTTTTCAACAACTTTTTTAATAGCATCTATAGCAGTGCCATCACTGTCATCAAAACTGATAACAAAGTCTACCATTTTGAGATTACGTACTATCTCTGCACGTTCATGCCATGGCATAAATTCTCGGCCTTTTTTGCGACGTAGCCAGTCGTCAGAATTTAACCCAACAACTAAAACATCGCCTAGTTTTTTGGCTGCATTAAAATATGAGATATGACCAGAATGGATGGGGTCAAAACCACCTGTAACTATGACTATTTTCATAATCATATTTATATACGCAGATAATTGGGTTAATTAAAGACTGGCGTCCTCCATGCCGGCTGTGCGCAGTTTGATGACATTACTTAACTGCCACTGTTTAACATCCAATGCTTTGGTAATGCCCAACCATTTGTTGCGTAGTAGGGCAAATTCGTTGATGATCTTTTCAAAGTCCACAACATCGGCTTCACCCTCTACATACTTTTCACAGTCCCTACTGCTTAATGATCGCTGATAATTTTCTAAATATTTTCTAAAATGCTGACTACGTAGTCGACGAAGTTCGATGTTTAAGTATTCTAAGATAGCTTCGATTTCCTGCAATTGATTGAATCTCTGTTCCACGATGCCAGGCATATTGGCTGCGGCCTTTTCAATATTACCCGTTATACGGCATTCTGTTTTTGCAGCCTGCAATTCGGCGTTGTAATATTCCACGGCATCGGGAATGTAGGAAATATCTTTGCTGATCTTGTTATACCACATCAGTATTCGTCGTCTTCGTAGTCGTCTTCAACTTCTTCGGTGACATCATCTTCTAGATAGTATTCGATGGCAGCATCTAATTCTGCATCTGCACCTCTAGCTCCTTCGAGAACTTTGTCCTTGATGCCAAAATCTGCTAGCAGATCAACATACTGTTCTGCGGCAACTTCTAGTTCTTTCTTGTCGATGAACTCTTTGAAAAATAGCCAAACGTCGCTGATTTGGTTGTCAGTCATTTACTGCGGTCTCCTCTAAGATAGCTTCTGGTTGTGGAACAATTTTAGAAAAATCTGCCATCACTTTATCTAAACAGCCTTCCTCGTTTCGCTCCCACTCCTTGCGATAGTATTTAACAATTTCACCATCACCGGTAGTGAAGCTAAGTCTGTTGCCATCTTTCTTAAGTAAGCCTTTTGCTTCTGACATGTCTACTAAACCGCTATAGGGATTCATGCCAGTCTCATAAGGAATTTTGACCTGTACACTTTCAAAAGGCTTAGCGTAACGTGTTTTCATAATCTTACAGGCAGCACGAATACCTTTGACTTCTGAAATTTTATTGCCATCTTCATCCTCTTTAAGTTTGAGTTTTTTCATAGCAACAACAATTGAACTAGCGTAGATAAACCCTTGCCCGCCACTGATCTTATCATCTGGATCAAACATATCTTGACTGGCGTAGGTGTGATTTGTGGCTACTAGTCCAACATTGTAGTTACCAAACATGTTTACACAGTTACGTACCAAAGCAGTAAGTGATTTGGCTTTGCGACCGAGATCGCCTTTGAGATCTCCTGCTTCGAACTGATTGACATCAGTAGGAGTCAACAACATTCCAAGACTGTCGACAACAAACAAGACTTTGGGACGTTCTTCCATGGCCTTGTATTCTTTCATAAATTCATTGACAGTTTTTGCCACATCATCGATCATGGCCATGTTGAGTTTCAGCAGTTTTTCTTCGCTGGTGTCAACACCTAAAGCCTTTAACCATTTTTCGTCAAGTGCATTTTCGCTGTCGATCAATACAACATATATGCCTTGCTCTTGAGCATTTTTAACTAAGTTTCCTGAACAGATATAACTCTTGCCTGCACCACTTTCACCAGCGAACACAGTGACTTTACCAAGAGGAATGCCTCGATGGAAGTCACCGCTGATCAAATAGTTTAATGCATAATTGCCAGTACTGACCCAATCAGTGGGGTCATTGAATCCTACACCAAGACCATCGATACTTTTGGTCAAGGTCTTTCTAAATTTACTTAAATCGAAGGCTTTTGTAGCCATAGTTAGTCTCCTTGCATACTAGTTATGTTTAAGGGGCACCGGGCCCCTTAATTTTGTTTTTACTTCTGACGGTTACGAATCATTGCCAAGATGTCTTGGGCACGATTGTCACCACCAGCAGTACTAGCAGTTGCGGCAGGAGCTGCCTTTGGAGGATCTTCTTTAAAAGGTGCATCATCTTCATCGACTTTTGCTGTTGGAGCAGGCGCGGCCTTAGCAGTTTGAGTTGGTGCTACTGGATCACCAGTAGCGGCTCCAGCACCACTGGGTTTGTAATACTGACCCCAACGGTCCATGTCAAATGCTTCACCATCCACTGATGCTTCAAACATTTCTTTGATGACTTTGAGTTCAACCTCAGTGGGTTTCTTAGGTAAGAAGTCCTTGAGATTAAACAGGCCATACTGTTTGACAGCGGCTTGTTCTTCGTCACTTAGTGGACGCTCACGACGCTTCCATGCGCTAGTTGAATAATCAGCATATCCACCTTTGCTTGATTTGATAAGACGGAAGTCAACACCGTGTACAAAGTCAGTGGGTAAGTCTTCCATTTCTGGATCCATCAATGCGCCCTTGATTAATGTAAAGATCTGTGGACCAATGATAAATCTACGGATTGGATTCTCGGGGTTGTTTTCTTCCTTGAGTCCGTCTTCGGCAACAAAGCCTTGGAAAACATAACTACGCTTTTTCCAATATTTACGACCCATGTCTTCTAATTTGGGATCTTTAAACCATGCACGTACTTCGTTTAGGATCGGACAAGTTTCACCATACATTTCCATGCAGGGCACTTGTACCATTGTTTTTTTGCTTTCTGCTTCACCTTTGACGCCAGCGAACTCGAGCTTGATCATTGCTCGCTCAACCCAGAAAAAAGTGTTATTTGAATCGCCATCTGGGAGGAAACGTACAGTTGATTCGCTGCCTTCCTTCAAGTTCCAGAATGGGTAAATTGAATTGTCACTGCCAGTTCTTTCGCCTGTACTACGTGACTCCTGCTCTTTAAGTTTTGCTCTAATTTCAGCCAAAGATGCCATAATTTTTCTCCTTTATTAGCCTTTGTATTTGCCTGTATTTGTTCTACAACCTCTGTAAAACAAAAAGCGCATAACAGTAATGTTATACGCTTTTATTTATGTTCGCAAGTGCAATCTTGCCATAAAATAGGATTTATTTCTTCAAACCTGCAATCCTACGTATTTCGTCTAATTCATTAACCAAATTATCCGTTTTTGTTTCCACGCTTTCTGCCGCAGGTGTGTCGCTGATCTGCTGGCCACTGACTGCCTGTGCCGCTTTACCGCCACTAGTTGCCCAATTTTTGAATTTATCCCACATACCAGGCTGTGCTGGTGTTGCTGCCTGTGGAGCTGCTGTGGCCACGGCGTATTTTTTGCCTTTCCAAGTGAACTCCTTTTCACCTTTAGATTTAGCATCAGCAAATGCTTTACCAAATGGCATAGCATCTCTATTTGCGGGTGCTGCTGCCTGTGCAGTTGCTCCGGGTTGTGTAGTAACTCCTGGAACTTCACCAGTGTCTGACGCTGCTGGTGCTGCTGCCTGTGCAGTTGCACCTGACTGTGTGGTAACTCCAGGAACTTCACCAGTATCTGATGCTGCTGCTGCCGGCTGACCTGGATTAGGAACGTTAGCGCCCGGGGCTGGCGGTACTGCTGCCGGTGGCGCGGCAGGTTTGCCTTTGTTTGGAGCTCTTGCTAGTATGGCAGCATCTGTGGGATCTGCATTGCCTAAAAACTTTTGATCTTCGGGGCTCAATGCGGCCCATGCTGCTGCCTTAGCAGGATCTGTGGCTTGCCAGGGATTTTCTAGAAGTGCAGTGCCTTCTACGATGTTGATATAATCTCTTAATGATTTCATTTTTTAT